>Ga0265301_10000884_pt1 | contig 41006 bp, 42 predicted proteins | sample AusTroGonzalo_MG_2_FD_193488 | JGI IMG/M metagenome (GOLD analysis project Ga0265301, IMG submission 193488) | Bovine rumen microbial communities from tropical cattle in Woodstock, Queensland, Australia - Gonzalo_04 | ecosystem: Host-associated > Mammals > Digestive system > Stomach > Rumen ...
CGGTCCGCAACGTAAGGGTGACCTCCGTCGTAGCCGTGCAGGTGCACAGAACATCGTTCCGAACAGCACCGGTGCTGCTAAGGCTATCGGTCTCGTTATCCCTGAGCTGAACGGTAAGCTGATCGGTAGCGCACAACGCGTTCCGACTCCGACCGGTTCGACCACTATCCTGGTTGCAGTTGTTAAGGGTAAAGACATCACCAAAGAGGGTATCAACGCTGCTATGAAGGCTGCTGCTACCGAGAGCTTCGGCTACACCGAGGATGAGATCGTTTCCAGCGATGTTATCGGTATGAAGTTCGGTTCGCTCTTCGACGCTACCCAGACGATGGTTGCCAAGATCGACGAGGAGACCTATCAGGTACAGGTTGTTAGCTGGTACGACAACGAGAACAGCTACACCAGCCAGATGGTACGTACTATTAAGTACTTGGCTGAGCTCTAATGAAAGCCAAGTATGTCGTGCCCTTGTGGCTTAGACGTACAAAGCTGAGCTCTAATGAGGTGAATGGCTAATAGCCGAAAAAAGAGACGTCCTTTCGGGCGTCTCTTTTTTTTGTTATATCCTTTTGATAGCAACCAGGTGGTGGGAATAGCCGCCTTGTTCTACGCTATAGATTCCGGTGGCATCCATCTTCTCTATCTTCACGCGACCGGAACAATGGATGATTCGTTCCTTGTCAATCAGAATGCCGACATGACTGATTCTCCCGTCCTCATGATCAAAGAAGGCCAGGTCGCCGGCTTTGGCTTGCTCCAGTCCTTCGACCGGATTGCCTTGTGTGGCTTGCTCGGAAGCGTTACGCAGCAAGGACTTGCCGAACAGGCTCATAACGACCTGCGTAAAACCGGAGCAGTCCATCCCCAACGCATTCTTTCCGCCCCATAAGTACGGCACATTGATAAAGAACCGCACCGCCTTGAATAAATTCTCCTGATCCAATTCCAAAGCTTGCTGGATCACCATATTCGGGTCAATGCGGAAACCGACACCTAACACTTCGAAACGAGCAGGACCGGCTTCATGGGTCACCGATGGCTGGTAATTGGTGATTTTGGTGCCGGCGGTAAGAGGGATTGTCTGACCGTTGTTCTCACTTACGGCATATGTCATCGGAAAAGCCACTGTCGCTGCCTTTTTATATGCCTTTTCATAAGCGACCTGCTCCTGCTCCGACATCACTGTAACCATCTTCGCGTCCACCCAGCCTTCTTGGCCGTCTGAATCGAGGCGCACATAGCGCCATTTGTCTGATGGCTGATGGCCGAGTTCTGACGGTTCTATAATCTGGCACGTCTCGCCGAACAGCATCTGCGTGTTCTGTTCCGCTCCCTCGCGCGCCTCCGCACGGACTGGTACAATACTATGTAATGAGATTCCTTTCAATTTCTCTAAACTCTCAACTTCTTTCAACTTTCAACTCTCAACTTTAAACTTCTTTTAACTCTCTACTTTAAACTTCTTTCAACTTTCAACTCTCAACTTTAAACTTCTTTCAACTACTCCTCACCACACTTCCTGCGGATGTTCAGACTCTTTTTTCGGATAGTCAATGGAATAATGCAAACCGCGACTCTCCTTACGCTCCATCGCCTGACGCGTAATCAGATAGCCTACATTTATCATATTACGCAATTCGCATATCTCCTTGTCCGCCTTGACACGTTTGAACAGGTCCTCCGTCTCTTCATACAGCAGATCCAGACGTTCCCATGCACGGCGCAGACGCAGATCCGAACGTACAATACCTACGTAGGTGGACATGATCTGCCCCACTTCCTTCACATCCTGCGCAATCAATACACGTTCTTCATTGCTCAACGTACCTTCGTCATTCCATGCCGGGATCTTGTCGTTAAAATCGTATTTCTCAATCACGCTCATACTGTGCTTGGCCGCAGCATCCGCATAAACGACGGCTTCGATGAGCGAGTTCGATGCCAGACGGTTTCCTCCGTGCAGACCGGTACAGGAGCACTCTCCTACGGCATACAACCGGCGGATAGACGACTGGCCGTCCAAGTCCACTTTGATACCGCCGCACATATAATGCGCGCACGGAGCCACCGGTATATACTGTTTGGTGATATCAATACCGATACTCAGGCATTTGGCATATATATTGGGGAAATGGTGTTTGGTCTCTTCCGGATCTTTATGCGTCACATCCAGACACACATGGTCGATTGCGTGAATCTTCATCTCATTATCTATCGCGCGCGCAACGATATCACGCGGAGCGAGTGACAGACGCGGATCATATTTCTGCATGAACTCCTCACCGTTCGGCAGACGAAGGATGCCTCCGTATCCGCGCATGGCTTCCGTAATCAGATATGCCGGATGAGTCTCTTGCGGATTATAGAGGCTCGTCGGATGGAACTGCACAAACTCCATGTCCTTGACTGCACCTTTGGCACGATAAACCATCGCGATACCGTCACCGGTAGCAATCTCCGGATTGGTCGTCGTAGCATACACCGCACCTGTTCCACCGGTCGCCATCAGCGTGACACGGCTCAGATACGTATCTATCTTCTGCGTCTCAGGATTCAAGATATACGCGCCGTAGCACTCGATATCCGGAGTACGGCGTGTGACATGCATGCCTAAATGGTGCTGCGTAATAATCTCCACCGCAAAATGATTCTCCAGCACATCGATATACGGATTATTCCGAACCGCCGCCATCAAACCGCGCTGAATCTCAAAACCGGTATCATCGGCGTGGTGAAGGATACGGAATTCGGAGTGCCCGCCTTCACGATGCAGGTCGAAAGAACCATCTTCCTGCTTGTCGAAATTAACACCCCAGTTGACCAACTCTTGAATCCCTCGCGGCGCATTACGCACCACCTGCTCCACCGCTGCCGGATCACTCAGCCAGTCGCCAGCAACCATGGTGTCGTGAATATGCTTCTCGAAATCATCTACCAAAAGGTTCGTCACAGATGCGATACCTCCTTGTGCTTTCGCGGTATTGGCTTCTTCCAGGGTGGTCTTGCAACACAATGCAATCCTGTACTTCCCGGCACGCGCCACTTTTAGCGCAAAACTCATTCCGGCTACTCCTCCGCCGATAATTAAAAAATCGTATTTTTTCGTCATATTATCTTGCTTTGCACAAGGCAAAGACACTAAAGGTTGCTCCTCTGAACCGCTTCATTGCCTCCAGACAACTCCGCATCGTCTCTCCGGTGGTTATCAAATCATCCACCACTAATATATGCTTGCGGTACATTTGTTCCGGATGGTTGACCGCAAACGCGTCTGCCACATTATGCTTGCGTTCTTCTCCGCTCTGCAGCGCTTGTTGGGACGTATTGCGGACACGTGTCACATGCGTGGTATCAACCGGTATTCCTGTTATCTCACGGATACCCCGCGCTATATACTCCGACTGATTGTATCCGCGTTCACGCAAACGCTTCGGATGCAAGGGAATCGGAACTATCACATCTATATTCTCAAAGAAATCCGCATATTGCATCTCTATCGCCGCCTGCTTGCCCAACTGATACCCGATCAACGGCTGGTCTGCATATTTCATGGCATGCACCACCCGCTGTATCGGGTGGTCTTTTTCAAAGAACAGATACGCCGCAGCACGCTCCAGATGCATTGCCCGCTTGGCGGCATTCTTTCCTCCCGTAAACGCTTCTTCCGTACTGTTCCCCCGCAAAACCGCCTGCTCTGTCCGCGGTAATGAACGAAGGCACTTCTCGCACAGCTTTCCGAGCTCTTCCCGCTTATGCCACCTATTCTCTCCTCGCGGTTCGTCCATATATCTGCCGCACATGGGACAACATGGAGGAAAAAAAAGGCTCAACAATACCTCAAATCTCATTATTCATCTTCGTCGTTGCGCTTGACAATATACTTAAAGACACCACCGCCGACGGCGACGATAATGCCAATCCAGAAAAAAGCCTTTTTTGTAGCTATACCGGGCAACAGAAAATCTCCCAAGGCTTTCTCAATATCAGAATAAAAATAATATTCTCTCAAACTGTAACCGTTAATCGGAGCGAAAAAAAGAACTGCGGCAACAATAAGTCCTATCCATTCAAAAAACAGGAATACTTGCCAGATGTTTGATTGATTTTTAGCCATACTAAATGATATTCAAAGTCAACAAACTGAATTCTGTTGCAAAATTACTGCTTTTTTTTGAATTGTGCAAATTTTATTTGCTTTTTATCCTGGATAACAGGGTAAATCGGAATTTTACCGCAAAGCATACGATTTGCGGAGCATCTCGAACTGATCGGGACAGGCTTTCAGAAGACCGGTTATACGGGAGAGCCAACCGAACGCGGTATCCCCGGCCACATAAGCCGAAGAGCTGGAAAAGACATGATCAGGTATTTTAGGCAAACCGTAGGTATCAGCTATCGCATCCAGACACATCCGGGACGCGTTGCGTTTTCCTTCTGTCGAATAACCGGCGATGTGCATGGAAGCGAACAGGGCACAGGACAAGACATCCGGATGAATATCCGGTTCGTTTTCCCAGGTATCCAGGATATACGGATGACCGCTTCGGACAAGCGCCATTTCGTCCACCACGCCTCCCCGGGCGGCATTGATGATAAGCGCCTCCGGTTTGCACTTACCCAGAAACTCCTCATCGCACATATGATAGGTAGGGTATTCCGTCTGTATCCCTTTAGGGTGGCGGTCAGTATCCCGGCCTCTTGTTAGCGGTACATGAAACGTGATGATATCGCACTGTCGTGCAATTTCATCCAGCGGCACACCTATGCCTTTGGGCGGATCGTTCAGCAGCACCTTCATCCCGCGTCGCTCCGCCATCTGTGCCACCTTGCTCCCTACATGACCGACACCTACTACACCTATCGTCGTTCCCTTTGTACTTAGTACTTCGTCCCTTTGTACTTCCTCTATCGCCTCCTCGATATAGTCACATACCGCCTGTGCATTGCATCCCGGGCATGCCGTCCAGCGAATCGCATGGGCGTCACAGTATGCCGTATCGATATGATCATAGCCGATAGTGGCGGTACATACCATTCGCACTCGGGAGCCACTCAGCAGCGTCTCATTCACTCTCGTCCGTGTACGGACAATGAGGACATCTGCATCACGTACCGAAGAAGCATCGATTTTCTCCGGTTCCAACGGACAAATCTGCACTTCCGGCCACTCTTTGCGAACGGCCTCAACCAAAAACGGAATATGTGCGTCGGCAACTATCAACATTCGCCTTGAGGCATCAGCTGCCAGACTTATTCGTATTTGATGTTGTCAATCAGCCGTACCGGTCCGCAATAGACGGTAATACAACCGATGGCGTGGTTAAACGTCTCCGTAGGCAGCAGAGTCGTCTGGTCCACTATCTCATAATACTCCACTTCCAATCCGTCCACGGCATTGACAGCATCCACGACGCGCTGCTGTATAGCAGCCACGGTAGCGCCTTTATCTTTTGCCCATTGAAGGGATGCAAATAGCGTTTGGGAGATGGCCAGAGCTGTTTTCTTCTCCGCTTCTGACAAACGTTCATTACGGCTGGACAGCGCCAGACCGGATGCCTCCCGCACAATCGGGCAGTCCACAATCTGAAGTTTGCCGAAAGTACCGGCCAACGAACTGCGCTCCACCATATGATGAATGATGGCCAGCTGCTGGAAATCTTTTTCTCCGAAATACGCTTTATCCGGTTGCACGAGATAGAACAGACGGCTTACCACCTGTACCACTCCGTTGAAATGGCCGGGACGCATCTTTCCTTCCATCACTTGATCCAAACCGGCGAAATCAAATGCAAAAGTGGTATTCATCTCTTCTTCCGAGTACATCTCTTCCGGCGTGGGGGCAAAGAGGAAGTCAGCACCTATCGTATGCAACAGCTCCGCATCGCGCTCAAGGTCGCGCGGATATTTCGCCAGATCCTCTTTGTTGTTGAACTGGGTAGGATTGACGAATACGGAAACGAAGCACACGTTATTCTCATTCACCGCACGCTGCACCAGACTGGCATGTCCGGCATGCAAGGCACCCATCGTAGGCACCAGACCAATTGTTTTCCCGGTGGCTTTACAAGCTGATACCATTGCTTGTAATTCCTTTTTAGTTGTAATAATTTGCATATTATTGTGTCAAAAATTATGCTATTTTTCCAAAAAACGTGCAAAGTTAGTGAATTTTTGTCGAAAAATAAAATTTTTCGTCACTTTTTTGTCTTTTTTTTTCGTTATATCATTTTTTTTTTGTAATTTTGTACCGCGAAAAAATGTGCCAACGCTTATGAAAGAGCCGAAACGAATCCTTTTTATCTCTCAAGAGATATACCCCTATTTGGCAGAAGAGACGCCAATCCGTCTGTTAAACCGTCAACTTCCGGAGTATTTCCAGGGACATGGTTATGAGACTCGTACATTTATGCCTAAGTTCGGCGAAATCAATGAACGTCGCAATCAGTTGCACGAAGTGATTCGTTTATCCGGCATGAACCTGATCATAGAAGACTCGGATCACCCGCTGCTGATCAAAGTGGCATCTATTCAGACGGCACGTATTCAGATTTATTTTATTGATAATGATGACCTGTTCCACCGTCGCAAAGGAGTGATGGACGAGCACGGTGTGGAATATGAAGACAATGATGATCGCGTGATTTTCTATGCGCGCGGTGTCATTGAGACCGTTAAAAAACTGCGCTGGACGCCGGATATTATCCTGTGCTCGGGCTGGATGAGCGCATTGGCGCCGTTGTATCTGAAGAAAGCATACAACGACGAACCGTTCTTTGCGAAATCGAAAATAGTACTGATGCTGGACGACAACGAGTACAAGAAACCGTTCCCGTCGAAGTTCACTGACAAGTTACGCATTGACGGCATCACCAACACCGATGTCCGCTCTATCGCCGGATTCTCCATCGGATACGAAGAGTTGATGCGATTGGCGGTAGATTATTCGGATGCAATTATCTACGCGACGCCGAAGGTGAACCAACGTGTGGCAAACTACGCAGAGACAAAAGGCAAACCCATCCTGCCCTTTGCGGAGACAGAAGATACGGCTGCGGCATCGAAACGGCAGTGGGATTTCTTCCAGTCACTGTTAGGAACTGCCATGGAAGAGGGATGAAATTGAGTGAATAGAGATAACGTGTTGAGAATCAAGTTTTTTATACTAGGTTTATTAGTGGCTGTTGCATGCTGCTGGACGGCATGTAAGAATGATGTAGCCAATACAGGCCAGTCCGTATTGGATTCGGATGATGAGATTATTGTTTTCGCGGATACGTTCGCGTTTCATTCCGGCATTGACAATTGCAATGCCATTATCTCGCAGGCCGATTCGGTTCTGTTGGGAGAGATAGAAACGGACTACGGAGTGCTTCATGCGTCTATCCTGACGCAGTTGGCCTGTCCTGAAGGATACCGATACCCGTCCGGAGAGCATATCAAGAACTTGGGTCTGGACTCCATCTGTCTGTTCATGTACTACGGCTCATGGGAAGGGGATGCCAACTCGCCTATGGCGATTAATGCCTATCTGATGGACAAGAAGACATTTCAGTATTCCCTCGCATACTCGACGGATTTGAATGTCAGCGACTATTGTTCGTACAACAAGAGCGTTTTAACCAACCATCGTATTGTAGTGGCTTCCGAAAAACTGGATTCCGTTCAAACCAGCAGCGGCACTTATACCGCCATGGTCCGGATGCGCGTCAACGATGATTTTGCCAATAATTTCTGGGCTATTCAGTCATTCGACAGCCAGGAGAGTTTCAACGAGCAATTCAACGGCTTGTTAATCGAGAGTTCCTTCGGCTCATCCACGATGCTGAATATATCCGATATCGCATTAGGTGTTTATTTCCATTTTGAATACGAGAAGACACCGGGCAACGACACGCTGGTGCATGACATGAAGGCGTTCTATGCCAATTCAGAAGTAAGAACCATCAACCACCTGTATTACGAAGACAAGGTACAGCTGATTCAGACGCTTCAGAAAGACTCGGACACCTATAATTATATTATCGCGCCCGCAGGCGTATATACGCGCATGCGTTTCCCGATGAAGCAGATAGCGGATTCTATCATGCGGCCGATGATTCATCCGGTTACAGGCGACACGGTCAAACGTCCGTATGTCAACAAAGCGGCTGTGCAGGTAGATGTCGAGAATATGTTCACCGGCTCCAGCAGCGATATCACACGTAACGACTGGTTACAGCCGGCGAATTACATGCTGTTGATCAAAGAGCAGAGCATAGAGCGGTTCTTCCGGTACAAAGAATTGCCATCCGATACATGCGCATTACTCGGTACACTTACACAAGGCACTGATTCGGCGGGAAACAGCACGTACTACTATTCGTATGACCTGTCACAGTTCCTCACGGACCAGTTACGCAAAAAGAACAACGACTCCATACTGGACATGCTACTCGTTCCTGTCACTATCGAGACGAGTACAACCTCATCCTCATCAACAACCGTTTCTTCCGTCAAGCAGCAGCAAACCATGTCTGCAACCAAGATTCGTTCCGCGAAGAACGGTATGGACCTGGAATTGGTATATAGCGGATTCTGACAAACGGGAAGATTAAAGACAAAAGTCGAAAGACAATAGACAATAGACAAAAAAAACGCGGACTAAACCGCGTTTTTTAATTGTACCAGTTTCTGTACTGCCAGTTTCTGTATCACATATTCTTTGGTTACCTTGAAATGCTGCGTGGAGCCCAGATGTTTATGGTTCGGCAGTTCGAACATCAAGTCGGTCATCACCGTTTCCATCAACCCGCGCAAACCACGCGCGCCAAGCTTGTACTCAATCGCCTTGTCCACGATATAATCCAATGCATCGTCATCGTATTCCAGCGTCACATTGTCCATCGAAAGCAGTTTCTTATACTGCTTGGTCAGAGCGTTCTTCGGCTCGGTAAGGATATTACGCAATGCTTCTCTGCTCAGCGGCGAGAGATAGGTCAGTACCGGCAAACGTCCGATGATTTCCGGAATGAGGCCGTAGGACTTCAGATCTTGCGGTGCTATATATTGCAGCAGATTGTTCTTATCCACCTGCGCTGCTTTCTCCTGAGCCGCAAAACCTACGGTCTGAGTGTTCATCCGCTGGGATATCTTCTGCTCGATGCCGTCAAACGCGCCTCCGCAGATAAAGAGAATGTTTTTGGTATCCACATGAATCAGTTCCTGATCCGGATGTTTGCGTCCTCCCTGGGGCGGCACATTGACAATAGAGCCTTCCAGCATCTTCAGCAGACTCTGCTGTACGCCTTCACCACTCACGTCACGCGTGATGGACATATTCTCCGACTTGCGGGCAATCTTGTCTATCTCATCGATGAAGATGATACCGCGTTGTGCCTTCTGCAGGTCGTAATCCGCATCCTGAAGCAGACGGACAAGGAGCGACTCCACATCTTCACCCACATACCCCGCTTGCGTTAAAGCCGTTGCATCGCCGATAGCAAAAGGCACTTTCAGCATCTTGGCAATCGTACGTGCCAGCAGTGTCTTACCGGTACCGGTGGAACCGACCAGAAGGATGTTGCTCTTCTCTATCTCGACATCATCATTGGTAATCTCCTGTAATACACGCTTGTAATGGTTATACACCGCTACAGAGAGGAAACGCTTGGCGTCATCCTGACCGATAACATACAGGTCCAGAAAATCCTTTATCTGCTGCGGTGTCGGCATATTGGACAGATTCAAAGAATCCGCTACTGCTTTCGTTTTCTTCGGAAGCGTCTCCACCATCTGATGTCCGGCCTCAATACACTCTGTACAGATAAGCACATCGTGGTCCATTCCGGCGAACATATTCGGCATCTCGCGTCCGCAGAAACTGCATATATTCTTTGCCTTGCGCCCCATTACTCTTTATGCGTGTATACCTTGTCAATCATACCGTACTCCAGCGCCTCAGCTGCTGTCATCCAGTGGTCACGGTCCGCATCCTGACGGATCTGGTCCATAGACTTACCGGACTTGTCGGATATGATCTGATACAGTTCATCCTTGAGTTTCAATATTTCTTTGGCAGTAATCTCTATATCCGACGCTTGTCCCTGGATACCACCTAAGGGCTGATGAATCATAACGCGGCTATGCGGCAGGGCAGCACGCATACCGTGTTCGCCGGCAACGAGCAGCACCGCACCCATGGATGCAGCCAGACCCGTACAGATAGTGGCCACGCGCGCCTTGACAAACTGCATCGTATCGTAGATACCCAGACCTGCATAGACAGACCCGCCCGGCGTATTGAGATACAGATTGATATCGCGTTCGCTATCTACGGAATCCAGATAAAGCAACTGCGCCTGGATGACATTCGCCGTATAGTCGTTCACCTCCGTTCCGAGGAAGATAACACGGTCCATCATCAGACGGCTGAAGACATCCATCTGCGTTACATTCAACTGACGCTCCTCCAAGATAGTGGGCGAGATATAACCGCTCGCACGGGTCTGATCCATGCTGCGAGACATGACGTTCTCTACATGCATGGAATTCAGACCTTGCGAAACAGCGTATTTCAAGAAATCATTAGACATAATTTACGATTTACAGATTTACGATTTACGAGTTATTTACGATTTGGTCCATTGTACAATTTATTCCCATCGTCAATCTATCGTACCTCGTCCATCGTACATTCGTCAATTAGTTTATTTCTTCTCTGCTTTCTTCGCCTTGCGGAGAGCAATAGCACGTTGGATGTCATATGCAATCGGCGAAGCGATAAACAGAGACGAATAGGTACCGACAATCACACCCATGAGAAGTGCAAATACGAAACCTTGGATCGTCTCACCACCGAAGATGAAGATGGCCAGCAATACGACAAACGTAGACATAGAGGTTGAGAACGTACGGCTCAACGTATTATTCAATGCGTCGTTGATATTGATATCCTTCTCACGCTTCGGATAGAGCTTGTTGTACTCACGTACACGGTCGAAGATGACCACGGTATCGTTGATAGAATAACCGATAACGGTCAGGATAGCCGCGATAAACGCCTGGTCAATCTCCATAGAGAACGGCATGATCTTCCAAAGGATTGCGTAGAGACCGAGGATGATAACGGTATCGTGCGCCAATGCAACCAATGCACCTACAGAGTAAGCGAAGTTACGGAAGCGGATCAGGATATATACGAAGATACCGATAAGCGCTACAAAGATAGCCCAGATAGCACTCGTCTTGATATCGTCGGCAATAGCCGGACCTACCTTCTGGCTCTGCATGATACCTACATTCGGGTTGGCATCAGACTCCGTGAAGTCAACGAAAGATACCTCATTCTCCATGAACGGCATACATCCCTTATAGAGCAGTGCATCAATCTCATCGTCAACAGCCGGTTCGTCATCCTTAACACGATAGTTGGTGGATACACGTACCTGGTTTGCATTGTTACCGTATGTGATAACGTTCATAGCGAACGACTCGTCAATCTTCTTGGTGTCATCCAGTGCATTCTGTTGCTGAGCATCTGCCTTGAATACCTCGAGCAGGTGCTCGCGTACCTTCTGCGTCTCAATATTGTTATTGTCGAAACGAACCACATAGTTACGACCACCGGAGAAGTCGATACCCAGATTCAGTTTGCCGAATACGCTCGGTACAAGACCCAGGATGGCAATGATGATGATGGCACCGGAGAAGCAGTAAGCCCACTTGCGTGCCTTAACGAAATTGAAATGAACATTCTGCAGGAAGTTCTTCATCATCGGAGTGGTGAAGCTCAGTTCCTTGGCAGTCTCACGCTTGCAGTAGTCATCCAGCAACATACGGGTGATGAATACAGCGGTAAGGAAAGAGGTAACGATACCGATCATATAGGTTACAGCGAAGCCCTTGATAGGACCTGTACCGAAGTAAGCCAGGATGGCACCGGTCAGGAAGGACGTTACGTTAGCATCCACGATAGCGGAGATAGCGCCCTTGAAACCGTCTTCGATAGCCTTACGCATACCCTTTCCGCCACGGAGCTCCTCACGGATACGCTCATAAATCAGCACGTTTGCATCGACGGCCATACCCATGGTGAGGACGATACCGGCAATACCCGGAAGAGTCAGCACGGCATTGAACGAAGCGAGAACACCTACCAACAGGAACAGGTTGCAGCACAATGCAGCGTCTGCAATCAGACCCGGGATCCAACCGTAGTAGAAGATCATGTAGATGAGGATGAGGACGAAACCAAGGATGAAGGAAAGCAAACCTGCCTCGATAGCCTCTTGACCCAGAGACGGACCTACCACATCCTCCTGGATGATACGGGCAGGTGCCGGCATCTTACCGGACTTGAGCGTATTGGCCAAGTCTTTTGCCTCATCAACCGTAAAGTTACCGGTAATCTGGCTGCTACCGCCGGTGATCTCACTCTGAACAGTAGGATAACTGTATACGAAACCATCCAGTACGATGGCTACCGATTTATTGAGGTTTTCGCGCGTGATGTTAGCCCACTTGCGTGCACCGGAGGTGTTCATCTTCATCAGAACCTCGGTACGACCGTTCATCTGGAAGTCTGCACGAGCATCCGTAATCACATCGCCTTCCAATCTCGGACCTTTGCGGGAAGACTCCGCCTTCAGGGCGATGAGACGATAGATCGAGCCGCGCTCATCTACGGATTTAACCTCCCAGTAGAAACGGGCAAGCGCCGGTAACACTTTGGCGTCACTCGAAGCGAGGATAGCGTTGATACGTGCGGTATCGGAATAGTGCGCCAGACCTACAATCGGACTACCGGCCGGAGCATAACCCTCCTTGAAGAGGCTGACCAGAGTCGTTTGCTCTTTCTCAATCAGCACCTCATCCAGCAGGTCCAGTTTCGCTCTGAGTTCACCCATGTCATAGGTCTCCCAGAACTCCAGATTGGCACTACCTTGCAGCAGTTTCTCTACACGTTTCGGCTCTTTGATACCCGGCAACTCGATCAAGATACGGCCGTTACCCAGTTTCTGGATGTTCGGCTGTACAACGCCGAAACGGTCGATACGGGTACGGAGTACGTTAAACGAGTTCTCCACTGCGTCATCCACTTCGGCGCGAATAATCTCTTTTACACGGGCGTTGGTCATGTCATCATCGATCTTCTCGCGCATGGTAGCAGAGAAGAGGCGTGACAGGGAAGCTCCGTCTTTCTCATACTCATCGAAGAAGAGCGTGAGGAAATCCGTCGAGTTACCCTCTTTCTGTTTCTGGCGGGCAGCCTTGACAGCATCCTTGTACAACTGGCTGTTGTTGTGACCGGAGAGGGCGTCCAGAATATCCGGAACGGAAACCTCCATCGTCACGTTCATACCGCCCTTCAAGTCAAGACCCAAACCGATCTCTCTCTCACGGCACTCTTTAAGAGTGTGACCAAACCAAACTTTCTTTGTTGCAATGGAATCGAGGTAATAAGCCTCTTTCAACTCGGCTACCGAGTCAACAAATGCTACTCGTGCCAGCGAGTCTGCGAACACCAGTGTGTCCGCTTCTGCCACTGCCATTTCCTGTCCGAAGTCTTTTGCTTTCTTGTCATAACGACGGGTCACAAAAGAGAAGGACAGATAGAAGGCGCATACCAATACGAGGCATGCTACCAAAAATCGAACAAGTCCTTTGTTTTGCATAATTTTTTTTGTATTATTTAATTAATATCTAGTCGTTCTAGTTTTTCTAGCCGTTCTAGCCTCGTGCGCGTGCATATTCGTACACGACACACAAAAAGTGCGCAAAATTACAAAAAAGTTTTGACATACGCAAGAAAAAAGCAAAATAATCTTGCGTAACACGGGAAAAAAGTGAAAAAAACGGTTTTTTAAGAGCCGAGAACCCCTAAAATCAGCCTACATTGAACTGCGAACCGCCTATAAACTCGCGCAGGATAGACGTACGCGGAATATAAGACGCTTCCAGTCCTTCGAAGAAGCTGAGGTAGTACAGCAGTTGTTCCGCCACCTTGTATTCATCGGCTACAGCCGGTACGGTTTGCAGCGCTGTCTCCACCGTATAACGGATCGCCGGCAATTCGTATACCATAGAGGTATCAAACAATGCATCCGCTTCGTCGTAGAACGGTTCAATCCATTTCGCTTCACCTTCGCGTACCGAAGGCCATGAAGCGATTGTCTTTTGCGGGCTCTTGCCGCGGGTACGCAAATCACGACTCATGCGCCGCAGCAGGCGGTGGATATATGTCGGAATCCACCGTTCGCCGTCCAGTGACACCGGACTCATCGGCGCCGCGTAAATCTTGAACTTGCATGCGGCATCTATATGTTCGGTCAACAGCGGATTGAGCGCATGAATCCCTTCCAGTACCAGAATGGCACCCTGCTCCAATTGCAGTGTCTCGCCCAGATATTCGCGGCGTTCTTCCGCGAAATTGAAGGTCGGTAATGCAATCTCTTTGCCGGAGATCAAGGCCTTGAGGTCATCTTCGAGTTGTTTGAGATCAATGGCATAGACGGACTCGTAGTCCTTGGTGCCGTCTTCTTTACGAGGCGTGAGCGTACCGTCCACATACCAGTTATCCAGCGACAGTGCCACCGGCTGCTTGCCTTGCGCCAGCAGCTCGAGACAGAGCTTGTGACTGGTACTGGTTTTACCGCTGGATGACGGACCGCAAATCAGCACGACCCGCACTGCTTCACGGGCACAGATGGACTGGGCGATAGAAGCCAGCTGCGCATCATGATACGCTTCTCCGTCCGCAACTAACTGAGCGGCGTGACCGCTCTCAATCATCTCATTGATATACGCCACACGGCGTTGGTTCTCAGGGATCGACATCGGCAATAATTTTAATATTTTTATAATTGGGAATGGACAGGATATAGTCCATCGCTTCTTTTAATCGTCTCTTGGCTTCCGCCATGTTCGCGCCTTGCTCTATGCGCAAGGTCAGTTCACGGATATAATAGGCTTGTACGCGTTCCACGGACGGGATGATGACTGCGGATGCGCGAGCTCCGAAGATACGGGTCAGATGGCCTTGCAGCTGTGTCGCCGCTGCATGGATGCGCGCTCCGTTGTGGTCACGCATCGTGATACGGATCAACCGGAAGAACGGAGGATAACGGAATAGCTCCCGCTCCGCTATCTGCTGCTGATAAAGCGCTTCGTAGTCATGGTTCCTCACCATGCCGAGTACCGCGTTGGACGGGTCAAAAGTCTGGATGAGCACTTCGCCCTTCGTCTCTTTTCTGCCGGCACGTCCCGCCACTTGCTCCAGCATCTGGAAGGCACGTTCGTACGCACGGAAATCCGGCTGGTTGAATAGCGGATCGGCATTCAGTACCGCCACCAGACGGACATCGTCGAAATGCAGACCCTTCGTCACCATCTGCGTACCTACCAGGATGTCACACTCATGATTGGCGAACGCATTGATGATATCCTGATACGCGTTTTTGTTTCGCGTGGTATCCAGATCCATACGGAGCACACGTGCCTGGGGAAAGAGCGTCTGTATCTCGTCTTCAATCCGCTCGGTACCGAAGCCGATGGTTTTCAATTCACCTCCGCAGCTCGGACATACGGCAGGGATGGATGTCTTGTATCCGCAGTAGTGACACCGCATCTCTCTGGCGGACAGATGCATCGTCATCGGCACATCGCATTGCACGCAACGAGGCGGCTGGCCGCAACTCATACATTGGATCTGCGGGGCGTATCCGCGGCGGTTCTGAAACAGGATTACCTGTTTGTTGTCAGCCAGACACTGACGTATCTTGTCCACTAACGGGTCACTGAAATGGCCGTACATCTCTTTGCGTTCATATTGCCGTTTGAGGTCAATGAGCGTGATATCCGGCAGCTCGACACCGCCGAAACGCTCCGTCAGCGACACCAGCCCATACACTCCTTTCCGTGCCAGACAATAGGACTCTACGGACGGCGTAGCCGTACCCAGCAGCACCTTGGCACCATGCACTTTGGCCAGCACGACCGCCGCGGAGCGCGCATGATAACGCGGATTGGGTTCCGCCTGCTTGTAACTGGGGTCATGCTCCTCGTCCACGATAATCAAACCGATATCCGGTATCGGCAGAAAAACCGCACTGCGGGCTCCGATCACTACGAAGGACTTGCCGGCTGCTGACGGCTGACTGCTGATTGCCTTGTATCTCGCCTCGCGTTCGGCATCGGTGAAGCGACTATGATACACCATCAACCGGTCGCCGAAGATACGTTGGAGACGGTTCGTCAGCTGGGTGGTCAAAGCAATCTCCGGCACAAGATACAATACATTCTTTCCTGCCGCCAGCTGCGCTTCAATCAGATGGATATAAAGGTCAGTCTTTCCGCTGGAGGTTACTCCGTGCAGCAACACGATATCCTTGCCGCTCTGCCATAGAGACTTGATTTCTTCGGCTCCTTTCCGCTGGGCAGCGGACAACTCGTGCGCCGGCTCAATGATCCCCGTATAGGGCCGGATAGCCGTACGGGAGCGTTTGGGCGGATTGAGCAGACGCTGATCCACACCGGACGGGATAGCAGCCGCCATCACCTCGCCCAAAGTGCACATATAATAACCGCTCATCCACTGCCACAAAGCCAGTTGTTCGGAGGATACAACAGGAGCCGATTCGCAGACGGCATCAATCGGACGGATCTTTGCCGCCAGCTCCGTATCGATGGGCTCCGTATGCTCACGCAGCACGATACCGCGAACCTGTTTTTTCATCAGCGGCACCAGCACACGGGTTCCGGGCGCCGGTAAAGACAAACTATCCGGGACGCTATAGGTATAACAATCTCGGATAGCCAAAGGCAATATGACGTCAACGTAATTGATAGCTGAACACTATGAATTAGTCTCTCCTTTCACTTCTTCGTTCAAAAGGGCCTTGTTGTAGCATACGCGGCAGAGAGGTTCGTAACTGTCTGTCTCGCCCAACAACACACGCTTCTCAGACGCGACCAGACGATGGCTGACATAGGCCAGATCGCCGCACTGAACGCAGATAGCATGCGTCTTGTACACATCATCCGCTATCGCCATCAGCGCCGGCATCGGACCGAACGGCACGCCACGGAAATCCATATCCAGACCGGCACATATAACGCGGATACCGCGCTCCGCCAGTTGCTTGCATACATCCACGATACCCATATCGAAGAACTGCGCCTCGTCGATACCCACTACGTCTATGTCATCCACCATCAGCAATATATTCTGGCTGCTATCCACCGGCGTGGACTGGATCACATTACGGTCATGGCTGACTACATCCTCTTCGCTATAACGCACATCAATGGCTGGTTTGTATATCTCCACCCGCAGTTTGGCGAACTTGGCGCGTTTCATACGCCGGATGAGTTCCTCGGTCTTACCGCTGAACATCGAGCCGCATACCACTTCAATCGAACCTTTTCTCAAACTCGGTCCCTTCGTGTCACGTTCTGAAAACATAGAATTATTTGCGATTTAACGATTTACAATGTACAATCGGTGATTTTCATTTCCGGCTGCAAAGGTACAACAAATATTTGGAATAAACAAGAATTTGGCAGTAAAAAATAAATTTATTTGAGTTTTTACGGACAAAGACTTGTTATTCGCACAAAGGTGCGAAAGTGGCTTCGAAGGGTCCCTTTCAGGGTAGTTTGTCGAAGGTACAACAAATATTTGGAATAAACAAGAATTTGGCAGTAAAAAATAAATTTATTTGAGTTTTTACGGACAAAGACTTGTTATTCGCACAAAGGTGCGAAAGTGGCTTCGAAGGGTCCCTTTCAGGGTAGTTTGTCGAAGGTACAACAAATATTTGGAATAAACAAGAATTTGTCCGGCATTTTAGAATGCGGACTTGCCGATGGGTTGTCCTTTGGTATTGAAAAGGATCCGGTCCCCTCCGCAGGTCACTTCCACCTCAAACCGGGTGTCATCCACATTCCGCACCATATAGTATCTGGCAGGAATAATGACATTGCCGTCCAGGTCCATCACACCGCTCCACTTGCCGATGTCGTACCGCCAGTATGTAGGTACGTTACGATGATATCCGCCGTCAGTCTCATCGTATTCATGGGTGCGATCGCCCACATATTCCAACTCATACAAACCGTCGTACACAAACGGGACAAGCGTTTGCAGGTTCCAGTCCACTTCTTTGGCATATCCGTCTTTCGCGAGAACGAATCCGCGCTCGTCGGATGCGACACGAATGAAGTCGTACTCCACCGGCAGGATTTCTTTCCCTTCCGCATTCAACAAACCGTAGCGGCTTCCATCGGTCACGATGCGACAGCCGTGAACAGGCGCATTGATGGAGTTATAGTGCGGCTCTACCACCCATTCTCCGCGGGCATTGATCAGTCCCCACTTACCGTCCAGGGTGCGCATGACGCACAGACCGTCATGGAACTGAAAGGCTATTTCACTGTAGTCATCGTCATAGAAAATAGGGAATGTAGCCGGAAAGGCAGGTTCTCCTTCGGCATTGACAAACGAGACCACTCCGTCTTTGAGAACTGCCGCCAGTCCGTCGCTGAAGTTCCACGCCCGGTTATACTGCGCAGGAATGATGATTTTGCCGGTGTTGACATTCAGATAACCACGCAATCGGTCATGGGTCCGGAAGACCACAAGGCTGTCCTCAGCGTCATATTCATTAATGAAGACATGCTGCAACTTAGGTGTCGTGTATTTGCCGGTACGCACATCCTTGAGACGCACGAAACCTTCGTCCCCCCGGTCACCGTATTCCATCAGAATGTTGGGAGAGACCTTTCTGGCAAGACTTTCCCAATAGTATTCCGTAGGGCGGTTGTTAACATACTTGGAGCATACCACTCCGGCACAGGTCACAGATGCGACAGTTACTACACATAGTGCCGCGATAAGCACTTTGGTTCGGTTCAGTTTGATTTTCATAGTTGTTTTTGTTTAATTTGTTAATAAAGGGATTTGTCCTACCCTGATATCGGTAAGAGTGCTATATATACGAAAAAAACATCATAGTTTACAGGTTTAGTCATACAGCGTTTAGGTTGATTTTTCAAATCGACTGCAAATTTACTACATTTTTCTGATATATGCAAGAAAAACCCGCAAAAAGTGCATATTTGCATCATTTTGCGGATTTTATGATCCATATATGTAATCCGATGGGAGAAAGATTATATTTCGATATTTATATGTTAATACGATGCATGACGAAGTTCATCTTCCAGACGCTGAATAAACTCACGTTGTTTAGCCATCATAGATGGATATTGGGCAGCAATTGTATGAGATGTACACTCTCTGTACTGACGCTCCATATCATCCAGCAAACGATACGCCTTCTCTATATCACGCTGGATCTCATATGCAGACCGGCCGCGTCCGGAAGATGTCGGATAGGAAATCGTATTTATATCAACACTTGTATTCCCATTCCACTCTCTCAAGAATTCTTCAGCCTTTCGCTTCGCTTCTCTATTCTGTTCTGCCATCTCCTCTGTGCAGAGTCCGGTACCGTTGCAGCAAGCGCATTGCTCACGCGGAGCGAATATATCTCCCGGCATATACTCGAACACACCCGTTCCATTACACATCGGGCATATTACCATACGCGAAGGCTGCGTTTCGTGATATTCTCTCACATTATGTCCTGATTCAGACTTAGAATTGTTCCCTCCGCCCGAGCACGCCACTAGCGCGACACAAGCGATTAATGTAAAAATCTTTTTCATTGCTATTAAAATTTATATGCGAAACGAACAGAATAACTTTCAGGGTAACCCATTATCGTTACGAATGCGGAAGAAAGAGGTTCAATAATACCCACATAACGGCTATTTTCTCCATTCGAAACATAATCAATTACCACAAATAAAGACACATCGGAATAATTATATGCCTCTAAACCCGGTATAAAATCCGTTGCATATTGCAACTTTACAAATTGAGAATAGTCTTGTTGAGGAGGAATAGTCATTTTGTTAACCATCCAAGACTCTAATGACATACCGTTTTTTGTCTTCTGATACAATAGGAGCATCTCGGCATCGACTCTCAATTCTCCTTTTCTTAAATAGACCATCGCATTTGTCTCAACAATGCCATTTTTCTCACTATTATTTAAGATGGATACATCTACGATTTCATCTAAATCAAGATGCCAATATCCTATACTTGCCAAATACTCATCATCTGAAGGAATATAAATTGTCTTCCCTACTAAATCTGCTAAAATATCTTCCGACTTATAAGCATAGGATGCTTCCCTTCGTTCCTTCTCTATTTCTTCAGCAATCAAAGAATATGTCAACACATTTCCTGAAGCCTTCCTTGTAGCACGGCGTACACATTGTAACACATCCACCACATTCATGTCATATTCATTCGCTGCTCGAGTAATAAACCCTGCTACTCGAGGTGATGCAAAAGAAGTTCCTTGCCAATGTAAACTTTCAGCAGTTTTGTCTGATATATCTACTTTTGTTACCTCTGGAATATAATGGGAGACATCATTGGGATAATCCCCTTCCTTATTGTCGTCTTTAGCAGTAACCAAAATGAAATGTTTATCAAAAATAACTTTATCCAAAGAATCCAACGTGAGACGGAAATCGGCAATAATAGTATTCATTTCTTTCATCCCCTCATTTCCCGCTGCTTTCACGATTACAAAATCTCGCTCATGATAGGGTCTTACATATGAAATATAGGCAGTCAATTGATTTTTAAATGCCATTTTATAATCATTTTTATTCCAAGAAGACACCAACGAATAATTCCAAAGTCTTCGCTCTCTTTCCCATAACCATAAATATTTCCATATATCATACAGCCCAACACCTGTTGACAAATTAATTACAATATGTCCATTCCTGCTACTTTGTTCGAATATATCCTCAATAGAAGCCTTTATTTTGCCGGAAATCATATCTTTTTTATTAGGATTACCGGCATTATATGTTTGAGGGATTTTGCCTTCTGCTGCTTTCTTCATCATTTCAGATACCATGTCCCCATGATCATCATAAAAATCATCTATCACATATGGAGATGCCGAACATAAAGTATATAGAACATTCGGTTGCACATAACTAATTTCCGGAATACGACTTAACTGCAATATATATTCACTTTCTCTTCCTGCCGGTACTTCAATCATGTAATAATGAGACTTAGGGAATTGAGCAAGAATTCTCACATTATACTCTTTAAAAATCCGAATCACTTGTTCATGAGATACATTTTGATTAAATATGACCTCAATCTGCCCTTCAAGAGCCGCCACCTCGTACTCGCCTTCGTTAGACGACATTGTCACAGCACGAACCGGAGGTTCCGGTCCTTCATATGAAAAACTCCTGGGACCTGATGGCACACATTTCACGATGACCAAGACGATAGTTGCCATGACTATCAAGGCAGACACAATCACAACAAACTGCTTAGGGATATAGACATGAAGGATTCGAGCCATAACGTATCAATATTACATGTATCTTACATTTATTTTATTTGTTGATAAGAAGATTTAAGTGAGACTACTAATCAAATAGCCACTTAATAAACATTAAACCGCCAAGAATCGTAACGACACCTGTCTTCCAAGAAGCCAAACCTTCTGTTATCCAACTATAAATAATAAATACGAGGAATGCAAGAACAGCAAGAACTAATATAAACTTTACAAAATCTTTGATTGTTTCCCATTGATTATCCGCATTGGTTTTAGCGAGGCCCCCTCCTGTTATATTACCGGTAGAGGTATTTACCATATTTTTTTTCGATTCCATCATGCGTTCTCTGGTCTTTTTGATTTCTTCATCCAATTGATTCAGCCGTACCCTTGCTTGTTCAGACCATAGGCCTTTCGGAAATTTTTCAAGATACTCTTCACATTGTTCCTTAGTCCAACCGGACACAGAATTACCTTCGTTACTTTTCGTTTCAAATCCTGTCATATTATTTTTGATTTAATTTTTCAGAACCGCTATAATGTATATTCTGAAGAGATCTTATCTAAGATACGATGGACAACAATTTGTATCCCGCCGACAAAAGTGGTATTAATAAAACACATACACTTTTTGGGTTGACCTATCACACGATTCCAATGGAATTCGAAACAATGGTTATTATAATCTATTTCTACATCCATAGTTTTCCCACTAGAAATTTTCCCTATTAATTGTCCATCCAGATACACATCCATAGTATAAGTGAACCAGTGCCATTCCTTATCTCCATAAATGCGTATTACACGACTAGTCTTTTTCGAAGTAGAATCTGATTTTTTGTTTTTGTTTCCGGAAAGATTCTTCTCTTCTTCATTACTAACAAATCCTTTCATATTTTTTAATTTTCTTTAATTTTACCACTTCCTCCACAACAGGAGCATAGTACCGTGCCATAATAAATATTCCATAATTGTCCTGTTGAGTATCCTACATAAGGATTATAACAACAGGTACAATTGACCCAACCTTTTTGATGTATAGAGATTGATACTTTTTTATCTCCACATTTTACATATACTGTTCCGTCTTTAGGAGAACCTGTATTTTTATCGCACTTGATTTTTAACTTTCCGTTTACGATACTTGGATGCAGCCAAGAATCGTTATACGTATAACAAGAAACAGGTTGATTGCTATTGTTTGTAATAGTAAAGTACTCAGAATCGCTCTCGGTATTAAATGTATAGGATGTGCGTGAAAGCGAAAAGTCTGACGGGTTTCCATCTTGGGTTACTGAAATAGTATATTCATGCCCATTATTGGAAGACACATACACCTTCCCAGTTCGCACATCTTCAAAGTTTTCTTCCACTGTTATCTCAAAGTGTTTGCTATACTGCTCAACATGCAACCATTTTTTATTCACTCTGGTATAATATTTTGTACCATTTGTCGTGACATCCACCCAATAACACTTACCTTCCCCTGTTCCGGATTTTGATGCAGAGATATTTGTCCGGCTCACATTAAATTCAGTGGCCAATCCTGACTCTTGACTCACAATCACTCTCTCTTTAAAACGTCCTGATGAAACGTTTACAACTGCACTTTTAGTTTCGGATTCATTGGTGTCTAATGACAAAACTATTTTTACCACATGAGGTGATTTTGGCTTGCTTTGTACTTCTTTCTTGATGTGCACATACCCGGAAGAACAGGTAACAGAATAATCAACACCATTTGTTTTTAGGATGAATGAGTTATCCTCTTTAGCATTCCCGTATTTATCAAATTCAAAATTCTTTTTTGATATGGAAAATTCCGTCGCCATACCTGATTCCTGACAGACCGGAATATCTTTCGTTGTTGAGAACAGTCTTTGACCAAAAAATGTAGTATAGGCTCTAATTGTAATGGTTGCATGTTTTTCCTCTACAGGATTCTTGTCTGCCGTTATGTTCAACTGATTGCCTCGTCTTTCAACCTGCAGCCAATTACATGATGGAGAAACAGATACCTCAATATTATTAGCATCCTTGGGAGTTATCAGAGCAGTATACAATGTCTCTCCATATTTAGAAAACCTCAAAGAGTCTTTAGATAAACTTATATCTCCGGAAGGTTTATACGCGAGAAAACAAACCAGTCCCAACAGCAATAGGATAAAGATAGCGATTCCCCATCTTTTTCGCTTATACGTTTTGATTTTTTGCTTTGCTTCTGTTACATACTTTCCTTGTGGATACTTGTTTAAATAACGATTGCACTTTTTGATAGAACTATTATTATATCGCCAAAACAGGAACTCTATCTTTTGCAGTGCCGCCTCCTTGAAGTGAATCTGATAAAACGATAAATTGTCATATCGTGCCAGATATTGCTCATAATCGGATATGGTCTTGCAGGTTAAAAAATCATTGTTTTCTTTAATCTTCCATTTTTTAAGCTCAGAATCATATTGTTGCTGTATTTGCTCAGCGAACGGGTGTACTTCTTCCCGTCGAAGAAGTTCAAAACATTGCTCCAATGAAAGTTCTTCTATCGTATTAAATGCTTTCATTTGTTAAAATAATTCTCAATCATTAAACACCCCACGTAGTAATAACGCTATTCCTATAACGATATATTTCACATGGGCTCCGGCACCAAAAATATATTCGATTAGAAGTCCTAACCCAAATGCAGCTCCTATAATAAAGACAAACACGAACGCCGTTCCTATATATTCAAAAAATTTTGACTCGAAGAAACTATCCGACTTTCCAGAATAAGTACTTGCCGTTGGCGCGGAAACATTTCCCGTATCATTTTGTCTAGTGGGATTAGTATTTTTTACTTTAGTTTGTTTCTTATCCTCGCCTAATTGAGCCATTCGAATTCTGACAGAGTCCGACTTCAACCCATTCGGATATTCATCCAAATATCTCTTGCATTGCTCTAGTGACCAATTCCCGACATCACCTAATTGCTCTTTGCCGATTTGTTCAAAACCTTTCATCTTCTTCCTTCCTATTTAATGTATTCGCATCCATATTCTTTTCCGAAGAACGTTTCTCCTCCATATGTACCTTAAATAAATATTTAATATTGGATTTCGTATTCCTGGATGGCGGGTCTATTCGATTCGGGTTAACAAATTCTATCGTGTTTTCTTTATCAATTTTCGAATTACCGGATTGAGAACATTCATTTATAATAATGGCTACTGCCGATAAAACACATACACATATGCCTAATAATATTTTTTTCTTTCTCCGCTTTTTTACGCATTCAACACATCGCCCTTTTGCATCGATCCAATCAACAGTACAACCGCATTTTTGACAAGTAAACTTGATTCCCTTTTTGTTTCCTTCTGCCTCTTTCACAACATCACTTGTCTCATCATCATGAGGATGGAGAACAGAAGCAATAGCAACATCTTGTGTGTTCATCACTCCATTCCGCATTACCGCATTCATCAATGAACATTCCCTATCAACCACTTGGGCCTGCGAAATTACATTGATTGCGATAGATATCTTTCCATCATATGCCAAGCATTCTCCGATTAGACGTTCTTTCTTGTCATCCGGAAACAACCGGCATAATTTTGAATCAATATTTAATGTGTTTGTCCACAAGCCTGACACTATATCTGATGGTTGACTCTTAATGTCGGCCTTGACATTAGTGATGCTTTCTTTGAAGGACTTCCATAGCGTTTCCATTACTTGGGTAAACATCGGTTTGAACTGTACCATAGAGTACGGTAATGCTTTTATGGCAGACGCATTGTCATAAATCACTCCACAAAAACACCTTACAAGAGTACCTGATTCATCTGATGAGAATTCTTCACTGATTTGCCTGTTCGACATCGCAAATCCCCAAAGCAAGTAATCTTGTTCTTTAACAAGAAGCCAAGTGGGTTCATTGGTTAGATTACGGCTTACACCATCCCTTAACAGACCTCTTACTTTTTGTTCAAAGGACCAGCAGATAGACTTTGGACACGCCTTATCTCCAAGCGGGGTTAAAAGACGATAGTCTTTGTAAAATGTTCTGGAATATATAAAGGAGTATGTATTCATAATTTAACAAGCAAATGCAGGGATACCGTTCATATATAATTCAATCTTGTCCGCAAAACAATCACGCAATGATTTTAATAAAGAATCTATCAGTTCTTGTTCCTCTTCAGGACATCCGTCATATATACTGTCCAAGTATGCATAAAGAGAAAACACCATCGGTATATGTATATTATGATTGATGCTTATATCCAAATCACCCGCCAATTGCATATTATGATTCGTTAAATTATCTCCTAATGAAACAGATGTAATGGCGGCATCCACATGAGAACCTTGGGCAAAAATAGACGGAATGGTTTTCCTAATATAATTATAGGCATTTCTTTTCTCATACGAAGAACTAAATACATCCGATTTTGTGATAACTACGAGTATCGGCGGCAACTGATTACCATTTGCATTCTCTTTAAATTTCAAAAACAGATTTTGAACAAATGAAACCTGTTGACGAGCTCTCACTTTATCTATGGCAGAAACAACGCGATGCCCAGGTGCCACATCCATAGCATCCATCGCATGTAATAATGTGTTACCATCCACCAGAAAAAGAACACACATAGCATCAGCAAAGGACGCTAAAAGAGCCTCACGTTCTTTTATATTAGCTTCGGTTGCTCCTTCCCATACGCCCCCACGATAATCATGCAATATCAGAGAGGGAATAAGCGGTATATATATACCTTCATGCTGTATACTCACATTAAAATCAAATTCCCTAGTCTCTATACTACCTTCCGGCCAAACGCCACTAACCATCTCCAAATAACCATTATTAAGTATGGATTGCTGCATTGGATCATTTGCAATCACGGATAAATGCGTACTCTCCATATCCACTCCATAATTCAGCACCTGAGACATGGCATATAAATAGCATGTTTTACCGGAGCGCGAGACGCCGAACATACAAATCTTTTTACTCATATATCATTTCATATTGACTTTTACATTATTCTGGGCGACAAATACTCCCTTTGCCGCCAAATACTGGATTTCTTCATCTATAGACCAATTCTCCAGATTGATGTCTACGTTCAATTTGTTCTTAATAAAAGAGCACAACTCCTCCTTAATAAAAGGTATTCTTGCTGTTCCGCCACACGTATATACATTAAGCTTCATATTTGCCCTAATGCCATTATCTGATAGCATTTGACAACAAATCTCAAAAGATTTGACAAGCGCAGGATATATTAATTCGTGCCACTTTGCATTAGACAGATGAAATATGCGGCTATTACCTTCTATCGGCATCTGACATTCACTACTGAGAGACAACATCTCTTTTGCAAGTTCTGCTCTTCGCAGCAAATCTGTCGCATACATCATTTGGATATATGGAGATGAAAGGTTAGATATGAACGCATCACAAAATTTATTGAGTAGTATTGAATCAAAAGCCCCTCCCCCAGCCTCTCTGCAGAACAAAGCATCTAAAACCTCTATCTTGTTTCCTATCCTTTTCAATAAAGATACAGACGTGCCTAAATACCCAGCATCATAAACCAAAGCATACCCATTATCCTCAATACTGGCTTTATGATTACAAAGAGCAATGGGAGTTGCGATGTAATTAACACTACTAATATTATTTTTAAGTGCTGCAGATTTCAATATCTCTTTTTTAGGTTCTGCTTCTGTCCAATATGCAGGAATAATAAAAACAATCGCATCTACAGGTATTGTCCTTCCCGTAATCGTGGCGATTAAGTCAGCAATAGCATCTTTATAATCTGGCAACTCCTCTAGCTCTGACAGGGTATAGGTCATACTATGATTGCACATTTGCCAACAATCGGCTTCCTGTCCCCACACATATCTACCATCTTGTAGTTTTGTGCACTTAGAGAGTATGGTATATAAATTATTATAATCTCCTATTGGTGCTTTTTGTTTTCCGTGACCAGCAGAAACCATACCACGTATTTTATAATGGCCGATTTCAAGAATTAATGTGTTCATATTCTCAATCTCCTTCAAAAAATGATTTGGCAATAATTAATTCTTGCTCTGCATTGCATTTGCGCTGTTGCATTTCCTCAATACGACGAATAAGTATATTATAGGACAAACACATCATATTGTATAATTCTGCATTCTGGGGGGACATTACCCGATACAAATTAGCCTTCATATTTGCCCTTTCGGCTTTCTGCTTAACGGCTGAAATAATTTCTTGGTAATCAGATCCTGTCGGTAGTTGCAATCTCTGCAATACAGAATACCCGTATTCTCCACACAATGTTTTATATTCTTCTAATGCATCTTGTTGCACATTGGACAATTCCCCATCATATATTCGAGATAAATACTTTAATTCTTTGTATTCATTTATCGTTCTTAAGGTCAGCAGCAATTTTTGTTCAATTCGGTCAGCATATGTACTCACATCAGGAATCTGGCGAATTCTTTTGCATTCATGCAATATATACTCTGCAATATTCTGGGTTTTAATTAACATCGCTCTGTCTCCAAAATGCATAAGTAACCTGTTTTCAACAGTCCGCATACCGCTAATCGTTAATAGATAGTCTTTTACTTGTTGAATATCTCTATCTTTTTCTGACAAATATGAAACTATAGAATATATACCATACAATTGGTATCTTTCATAAAGTTTCTCTCTTTCCTCAATTGTTACATCTGTATACTGCGAAATATCAGTGTCTATAAAATTGTCCGGATCAGCGCATAGTTTTTTCATCATGCCAGACGGCAAGAATGTTAATTTCTCAAATAACCGGTACTCTTCCTTCGTTATGGTTTTTGCCGCCAGTCCCAGGATAGAACAAATAGGGAAAATAGTATGTAATGATTTCTTTAGTTGAGGAAAATTGGCGAAAACATTATCCGATATTACCTCCTTTGCTCTTTCCAAGGGTGTTACATCTTGATTAGACATCCATATTGAGTCAATTTTTGCATATAATCCAATGGCATTTAGCGGCGACAAATGAAATGCCTTATCCCCTCTGACATTTTGAAAACCGGTCAATACTTCCATTGTTGATTCCGCGATGGCCTTTGTAAAGGTCATGATGACAGCATCCGGTTTAACTCTCTGCAAGAAATCTATCGTGTTTTGAGAATCTGTTCCCTTGACAGAATTAAGTCCTGGAGTATCAATAATATTGATTCTTTTAAGTGTCTCATTCGGATAAGTCACCTCCAGATAAAGTACCTCATTTTTGAGTTTTTCCGCAGACTGGTTAGACCATTTGCCCCATTCGCCACGCGCAATTAAGTCTGTATGACCATCTTTATAAGCAACCTTTATATCATTATCAATAGAACCATACTTTATCCAACTTACATTATAAGTTGTTTCCATCATACCCATACCTACTATCTCGGCTCCAAGTAAGGCATTAACAAAAGTAGACTTGGAACTACTAATATTTCCTATGACAGCTAATTGCAGAGGACTACCTATATTCTCAATGGTATTGCGCAAAAATCCGCACAACGATTCTATCTTTCCATCTTGTGCAATAGAAAGAATTTCCTGTAAACATTGAGATAATTGGGCTGTCAAATAAGTATCATTCATTGGATTGAGGGGATACAAAAGGATTCGTATTATAAACTCTGGTTTGTGCTATTAGCCCATCTACAAATCTTAATTGACAATCTATCTTCTGAATTTCAGTTTTTCGTTCCTGTGTTCCAGCTTCGCACTGCTTGATAGATTCAATCACCTCCTGCATTGGCTTTATCATTTCATTAGCAGATTCCTTCAAACACTTCAAAAGAACATCATTAAACTTATCATATCTGTTTTGAATGTACCTTTGTAATTCATTTATCGCAATTTGAACCCGGGGAGTAATTTGACGACGTATGTTATTTACTCTCTCTTGTCTGGAACTATCAAAAATATTTTTTGCAACGAAAGCTATACCGGCCACTATTCCGACCGGCAACGCAATAGCAGGTGCAACTACGGATACTGCTATTCCAGAAAGCGTAGCCACACCCATTAAAGGTATGGATTGTCGTACTGTAGACATTGTTGTTTCTGATAAAGTGTGCTGAACAGGTGTGATTTGAGTATTAATTACGCCCTTAAATGAACATTCCGGCAACTCTATTTGTTTCCCGATTGTTTCAATAATCTGGTTCAATCCTGCATTAATTTCTTTATCTAGTCTTTCTGAGAGTTCGACAATAGCATCATTTACTTTTTTAAGGACAAACTGATCACCATTGGACGACTTGGCTTCGTCTGCTTGTAAAATTTTATCTAATTCATTAGATGATAGCAAAACACTTTGTTCTGCAAATGTACCCAATACTTGTTTTTGAGATTCTTTTAAAATTTCTGCAATCTTTCTTCGCAATTCAGAATCTGGATTTGCCACATTATCATGCAACTGTTTTAATTCTGCTATCTGCTGCTGATATTGCGCTTTCTTTTCGTCCAAAACTGAAAAATCCGATAATTCATTTTTATGCTGTTCTATCGTTTTTTTTAGGCGTTCCAGTATTTCGATATATTGAGAACGCACCAATTGAGAAAGATTATCTCGCGCCGCAAGACAATCTTTCTCAACAGCAGCATACATCTCCTCCAAATGGGATTTTTCCTTGAATTCTTCCTTATTAGTACTATTATACTCCTTCCATCGCTTAGCAGAAACCGGCAATATTCTGTCCTCATCACACTGACTCTTGTCCTGAACATCTTTCAATATCGTTTTTAATTCCACACGGCTTCTGGAATCTATCTTATTGACAACTATCCTACTCTTTTTACCTGTTGATATAACGCGACTCTTGTAAAAATCCAACTCTGATTTTCCCATTGGTTCATCGGCATCCGTAACAAAATAAATCACATCTGCTTTAGGAATAGCTTGCAAAGTTAACAATAAGTGCCGAGGGTCCAGTGATCCGACGCCTGGAGTGTCAATAATAGTGAGCCCGTTTTTCAGTCGTTCATTGGGAATTTGAATTTCCAACATGATGGTATGTTGAATATCAGATTCTGTACCATCTGCGAAATCTGCTATTCTCTCAAAAGGTATTTCCTCTGTTTTTGATTCAACGGTTTCTGCTTCATCAACTTTGCGTCCATAATGTCGAATGACTTTTCTTGTCTCTCCATAACTGATTAGCGAAACGACAGAAGTGGCTATACCCTCCGCCTCAGGACAAACATTCTCATTTAGAAATGCATTGATTAATGACGACTTACCTCGTTTGAACTCTCCACAAACCAATAAACTGATTTGCTGTTGCTCTGCTTTTTTAATCAATTCATTTAGGTCGGTTATGCTGCTCCCTAACCCATATTGCTCAGCAACATTTGTAACACTTAGCGCCAGCTGCTTTACCTTTTCAATAGTAGTCATAAATATTATCAAACGATGGGCATTGGACTACAATAGAAAGTGTCATAAAAATCATAATTATAATGATTGCAATAATCCAGCATCATCATCTGTTGCTCGCAATACATAGCCGATTGTATATCTCCTATTGCATTAAAGTCCATAATTGATTGCGTCAAAAAATCATTATATAAATCATTCGTCATTATTCCGACATGATGATCAAAAGCATAATGATTCCAATCATTCATCGGATTGAAAGCAATGTTAGGCAACCCAAGATCATATGTATTAACGAGTTGCGGTATGATTAAACTATGATTCATATAATCAGTAAACAAGTACTGGTTATTCAAGAGAGCTACATATCCGATATCTTGATGAGCGAAATCAAAAAATGCGTCAACAAACGAATTCATAGGATAGCAATACCCAAAATCTAATGGCGCGAATACCGGAATACCATAACTCATATCGTTGAAAATTTGAAAATCTGTATATGGAACTCCTGCAATAAAATCAAGATGCCCAACTTCAGGATTAAAGTTCTCCATTCCAGGAACAGATTGAGGAACTGCAACATCTGTAGAAACCATATAACATTGAGAATCAGACCATGCATCCATAAACTGGTCCAATGGATAAGCCTTACAACAATCTCCTGTACCCGGATCTGTTAACAACACTTGAATATTATTTGGATCTGATGTATCAATACCTGCCACTATAAGTGCATGGTCCGGTATACCTCCATCATTATTGAAATCTTCTAACCAATTTTGGTGTTGTTCTTCTTCCGTCGAATTATGCCATAATTCATCAGCATCAACACCAACAATCACCTTGTGGCCTTGTGCCAACTCGCTAACTAAATTAAATATATTGGCATTTGCCTGTCTGGTAACATGGATTCCTGCCACCTCCAAAAGGTTACCCACATTCTCGGGACTTGTTCCGTTTCCATTATACCATCCATGCTCATAAGAAAACTGTACTAATTGAGCCTCTGTACACGGAATTCCAAATTCATTGAGAATTATTTGCTGAGCCTTAATAGCACAAGTATCCAGCCCTTCCTGATGAATAGGATTCGAAGAGCCAATGAGTCCATTTGCCACAAAAATGTTGTTTGTTTCCATACTGATAATTTCTTAAAGGTTAAAGATTCATATATTATAATTTATAACACTCAAATATCTAAATTTTTCCATATTACTTAGAAATGTACATACAAAAGCGTAAAAGAACACTCTCTATATGTCAAAATCCCCTCATTCAACGCTAAGACAGTTTAGGTATAAATTCGGCTACAAAATTACAAATAATAGTTGAGATACACAAGAAAAAGGTGCATTTTGTTATGTTTTTTTCGATTTTTTTATCATTTTTGCAGATTTTAAACAAATGACCGCACCTCAAACATGAGATGCGGTCATAAAAATAGGGGTATCAATAGCAGTAATTGATGCTTATTTATATTTTAGGGAACTCGTCATAGCGCATTAGAATGTCTATTCTCTCTCCGGAGCGACTGCCGACATAGCGATAAAGGACATTATAATGATACTTTCGAAGCGGTTCAAGACGATCCGGATGCCGAACTTCTTTCTTCATCATCTGATACTTCATTATATTTATGAAATCCTGCTCACTTATTCCTTCTACAAGGAGCGTCTCTTTCATGGTCTTCCCTTCCATCAGTGCTTCTTCTACCACAATGACACAGATAATGTCATTTCCGTCAACATACACATCTCTTACAAACACCTTCTCGTCCTGCTCCGCTTCCATATGTGTTTTAATGGTTTGAACCAATTGCTCAATCTCTGCAGGAACGGCTTCGCTCTTTTCGCCACTTTGTTTACCACTTCCGCCGCAAGCGGCGAAAACCAACGCCATCACGGCTGCCAAATAAAATTTCTTCATAGCAATAAAATAATAATGATGGATTAATTGTTTAGATTCTGTAACTTGTCATACGGAATCATACCGTCCATCGTTTCTTTGGTTTGTGCTCCGATTACACGGATCACGATGTTATAGTGATATTGATATAATACCTGGATAACAGATGAGTTGCTGTTTAACATGTTTTGCGATATGAACATTTCCGCAAATTCATCCGGAGTAATGCCTTCGGCCTCGAATTCCTCCCGAATGGTAAGTCCTTCTAATTGACTCTCGTCGATCTCTAAAGAGAAAATAAAATTATGATTCTCGATGGACACACCCAAGATTCGCAATCCTTCATCCTGCCAATCTGCCAGAACGGCATTTAGATATTCCGCCATTTCCTGAACTTCAGACGGGACGGGACCACCCGTAGAAACTATCGGGCGACGGTTATGCATCGCACTTGTCGGCATTTTATCATATGGAATCACTATATCCATGGTCTGTTTTGATTCCTTTCCCGAAAAATGAATCACGAGATTATACTGTTGCATTCGCAATGGCTGCAGCGGTTCATAGGGGAGCATCTTTGTTATGATTGTCTCCAGAGTCTCTCTCGTGATTCCTCTCTCTTCCCAAGTCTCAACAAAAGATATTCCTGTATTCGGATCTTCCAACACCACAAGCGACAAAACAATGTTCTTGTCTTGTGTTTCCAAGCCTCGATAATCCATATTATACTGTTTCGGTACGACTTTTTCACATGCCTGATCCAACGCATTTAGGGCACGATCAAAATCAGAAGGTTCAGTTATTGTGCCAATGATCATCAGAACGATTAGAATTCCAAGAATCACTGCAATGGAAGAAATGACTTTTTTATACATAACTATTTTGCTTTATGAAATTTTTCAGTTTTTTCTACTTAACCCGATGGAATTCTATCTCCTTCGCATTCTGTTCATTACCTATAATAAATGATATAATATCTGCATCATCATGGGTTACATAGATCATTGACAATTCATCCTGCCCGATGAACATCAGTTTGGATTGCTCCAAGACTTGCTCATGAACGATCTTCTTGGCTTCATCCATCCCTATACCGGAGGGAAGACTCTTAACGTATGTTTCCGACAACTCCAATTTATCCACCGTTACGCGGACAGAGGGTTGCTTCAGTTTCACAAAAAGCATAGGACCGTACATCTGATAGGTTCCATCTATCGATATCGTGGAAACAATCTGTACTATGTGGGGAATATTCTTATCGGTCACGAAACTTAACTCCAAATGGCTCTCGTCCTGAAAGTGGATGATTTCAACTACCTTTTCCATGCCGGCAGTTTGCGGAACGGATTGCCACTTCCCGATTAGACTCTTCTCTGCCATCAAAGGCAGGGTCATACATAACGCTACGAATAGAACAAAGAATGGTTTTTTCATCATGATACATCAAAATTTATATATTCAATGACATGCTGTTTGTTATTACTTTTTATCTTTTACTTTTCCGAACAGCTCAAGCAGTTTGAGGAACAGGTTGATGAAATCCAGATAGAGATTCAATGCCCCGAAGAGCGCCAGTTTCATGTTATTTTCATTGATCGTCTCCTCTTTCTCCAGTTCCATACGGATTTTCTGTGCGTCCACCACCGTCAGACCCGAGAAAACAAACACACCCACTGCCGAGATGAGCAAACTCTGTGCATTTCCGGTCAATAAGGTAATCACGGATGCCAGTACCAGACCGGTCAACAGCATGGTCAGGAATACACGCATAGCGCTCAAGTCACGTTTCGTCATCGTCCCGATGAAGGCCAATGCAGCGAACATAGCCGCCGAGATAAAGAATATAAATCCTACACTGCTCAATTCATAGGAGAGGAAAATACCGCTACACAGTATGCCGTTGAAGATACTAAATAGGATATACCCTATGAATGCCGTAATAAATTTGATTTTCTTTAAAAAGAAGGCCAGTAGAAGAACAATAATAAAATCACCGACGGCAACACCTATGAGGACCGGCGTGTCATAAGCGAGTTGGATTAACATGGGGCTTTGAGCCACTATCCACGCGACAAGACCGGTTAGAGCCAAACCGATAGTCATCCAAATATACACATTTCGCATCAATTGGGCTCCGACAGCTTGTTTCTGCTCGTCGAAGATTGTCTTTTCATTCATAGCGTTTTCCATAATAGTATGATATTTAATTGGGCACAAAATTACAACAAAAATTTGGAATATGCAAGATTTTGTGCAAAAAAAAATGTCTGTGCTTGCACAAGTGATTTGTTTTGCATAAAATCTTGCTGTTCGCACAAGGGTGCGAACGTAAATTCGGGCCGGTGAAGAAGCCAATTGACTTTTGGCTTCGAAAGGGAAGGCGGTCGGGGAGACCAAGCCGACCGAGAACAAATCAGTAAGGCGGAGTCCGAAATTACAAAAAATATTTGAAATCAACAAGAAAATTTATATTTTTGTTACGTTTTTTTCGTTTTTTTTATCATTTTGGGAGAAAACACAAAGAAAAGCGACCCGAAGATCGCTTTTCCGTAAACTTCTCAACTAATCTACCGATCAACCCTGCTGAGCATCGTACTGAGCGCCGCAAATTGACCAGTAGTAGGAGAGCATGGTTTTCTTGCCGCCGGCTTGGTCTTTCTGCGCCAGGAAGGCCGCCGTGTCGGTGGAGACGAGGCTGAGGTCCGCCTTACGTGCCTTGATGAGCGCGGAGACGGCGCTGAAACGTTCCTGATTCGCCACCTCGTTCGCAGTCCGAGGCGTCGAACGATGGGTTTTCTTGCGCAGGTACAGGCGGGTGCAGGCGTTACTGGTGGTGGCCGCTACACGGTGCGTACCGAGTAACATCTTGGTGCAAGAGTGCTGGCCGCTCTTGCTCGGCTTCGACAATGCACCGGATACGGAGTCAATACCGGTGCTCCATTCTACTTTTGCCATATTGTTCGGCGTTTGCCGAAGCAGTTTATCGCAGCGCTGTTAGAGGTGTATCGCTTCGCTGTATATATACCGCCGAAGGCAATAAACCCTAATAAACCGCGGCTTGCCGCAATAAACCACCACGGATCTCCACGCCGTGGGAGGGAATAAAAGTTAGTTAATAATTCATGTTTTTCTTGGCGTCATACGACTCAGTTGTCTTCGTCTGGATCACGATAGAGGTATCACCTTTTTGATAGTACTCAGACTTGTTCGTTACCGTCCGTACCACATTACAGGCGGAGAGTCCGAATGCAGCCCCAAGGGCGGTCAATGCCGCGATAAGCACACTGATGATGATTTTAATAATCTGATGCCTGGTCATACTAATCGGTCTAATCAAATGATGGTTTGACATACTTCTGCGCTACGGTGTACGAGAAGAGCGAACTATACTTGCTTTGTGACCGGAACGCCTCTTCCAGTGCTGCGCGCTGGGTCGGGTCAGCAAGAGCGGTCTTGGCAGCCTGCGCTGCTGTCTTAAGTGCGTTCTGACAAGCGACATTCTTGCTGCCGGAGGATTTCGACGGATTCAGCAAATCCACACCTAACTGCTCCTTCTTGCACGGACAACGCTTGAAATACAGCGTCTCAGAACGGTTGAATTTGCCCATCACGCGGGCAAACATGCCGTGTAAAGTGATTTTTGCCATTCTAAAATTAAATTTGTTATTTTCGCTGTTTTAGCTGTTCTTGTAATCTACGCAACCTACCTGTTCCTGGCAAATTACGCGAAGTTTGTTAGCCGGCTGGATTTGAAAACATATTCCTTTTTCGGCGACAAGACTGAGAATAAGTTGCGGGACGCCCCGTCTGCCGATTATAGCCGCTGATTTTCAAATCCGATGCAAAAGTACTGCTTTTATTGCAAACTGTCAAATTTCCGCGTTCGCAAATTTATCTATTGACAAAAAACGCGTTTCAGACAGTCAGATCGTAACCTGCATACCGGGATAGCGATTCCGCTTCAGCGTATGTCAGATAATTGCGCTGGTAGATAGCCGTGTCCGTGAAATGATGCTTTCTGCGCCATCCGTATATAAGCGTGTTAAGCCCGTCCATGCCCACTTCGGCACCCGTATATCGTTCCAGACGATGCGCCAGTTCCGTTTTCAAAAATTTCTGTGCCATAGTCAATCTATAAATTCGATTTGTAACTGTCCTTTCATTGTTCGTGCAATAAACTCACGATGCCGTTCCTTACCGAATACGATACCGAATGCTATACGGTTCGCCGCTTCGGCAGGAGTGGCGTTATGTCCAGAGCGGTCAGGGCGAGCCTGCACGATATGCATTACCTCACCATCCCGTCCCGGGTAACGCCGCAGGTAGAACGGATCACTACCTATCAGAATACCCGTCACGGATTCTATGCCCGGATCAAAAAATACTTTCCCCATTTTTGTTTGTCATTGAGTTATGGTTATGCTATCCTCGGGAGATGATCCCGTGATGCTCGCGTTCTGCATACGACCATCACGCGACCATCTCTATAGAACAACTCAATCACGACCGGAGAACGTTCTGCGAGGATACGTTGTACGCTCGTACATCGTCCCGCGTTTCGTTACTATGATGCTCTTGACGCGTCCGTCTGGCAGACGCTTACGGCTGATTACCCCAGATATTGATTCAAACAGGGGATTTAATGTAAATTTAAGTGACATAAGGATAATTTGTTTAAAGTTGTTTTTATTATTTGACATAGATTACTTTTTCCCCTGTCGGATTGACCATCCGCCAGCCATCACAGGGTTCGGTCGTGTGATAGCGGGCGTAGTAGTCCGCATAGGAGAGGGTAAGCATACGCGGCTTCCGCTGTTCGCCGAGGGCGACATCCTCTATCGCGAAATAAGGGTTTGGAGAAATGCGGTCGCCACGCCGCTTTGCTTCACTGAGTGTGTCGAAGATGCGCTGCTGCATCTCGGGGGGATAGCCTGCCCACAGCCGTTCGCAGGCATCACGCCGGCGCTTGTACTCGCCTTGCGGCTTGAGCAACGCCCAGATACTGTAAAATGAATACATAACTGAATTCTAAAATTTAAATTATCTCAGCCCTGCCACGCCTTGCCTATATATACTGTATAAGGCGAGGCAAGGCTTTTTTCTTTAATAATTTTCTTTGCTTCTTTCTTTTATCGCCTTTCTTTTAGAACCGTCAGCTGTCGGTATTCAGAAAGATGCTGCAAAAGTACTACAAATTTTCAGAACGAATATGCAATGATTGCTTGTTTGTTCAGATAAATTTGTTATCGCACGAGGCTATTTGTCATGCAGGATATACTGAATCTGCCGGTCCAACAGATAAAACCGTTCGCTTAAGAGATGGTAAATCTGACTTTGCGTGTATTTCTGCTGTTTATTCAACCGGTCATACATCGCCTTCATGTCTTTCTTGCGTTTTTGGCGTAACGCTAACGCTTCTTCACTGATTTTCATATTGTGTCGGCTTTGGAGGAAGTTTATCCAAAGCAGACACAAAGATATAAAAATCTATAGGAAAAGGCACAAAAAACCGCACCTCAATCTGAGATGCGGTCTTTAAAGAAACAAGATTTGGAATAGGGACCCTTTACGGTCTTTCTACATAATCAATCATATAATCGCTGATGAAATGCCCCACTACGACATCGTCATGCGGATTGACCGTTACGGAAAACTTCACCCAGCCGTCATATTCATCATAGGTTCTGCCGCCCACTTCTAAGGGTGAGTCACAGTTATTCTCCAACGCTACCCGTGTGCCTTGGATACCGCCATCGTCAATATAGGAATTGATGCAGTCGTCATAGTAGTACGTCCGCACCGTCTTCAGACTGCGCGATTTGACCATATCAATCTCCCAACCGCGGTACGTATTGATGTAATAAATCGTCACCTGTGCTTCGTACTTATGGGCATGCGGACCGGCGGCAAGATGCATCTGTGCATCAATGGTATAGCGCTCGGATGAATTCTCGCGGACGTTCAATATCTGGAAATTAGATATCTCTCCGGATTCAATGGTCCACCGCCACGAACGGGAGTAATAACCGTTATTCGTTCCTTCCGTGATCACATGCCCGATCAAATCACTGCATATCTCCGAAACATTATTCTGCGGATTGGCATAGGTCATTGTTCCATAGAACAGAACGAATAGTATTATAACTGATTTTCTGATGTTCATAAGAAAAAGATTTAATAGGAAGGTTCAATAAGACGGATAGATTGGCCATAACTATAATGGCAACCGCTCACATCCATTCTATCTGATTGAAACATCAAACTCCATGACCACTCAGAATCTTTATATGAGGAAGAACAATAGGTTCCAGTCCTACCCACATACAGTATTTGTCCATCTGTTAACCACCCGGCAGCGGGCAAAAATATGGATTTACTATTCGGTCCTGTTAGTTTATAACCTCTTCCAGTCCAGTTCCAGTCACAATAATCGACCAACTCTTCCCATTGTTCCTTGGAAGGAAGTTTGTCTCCATACTTAGAGACCGCTTGAGCGTATGTCAAATATGCTTCTTCATTCGTGGTTTTCCACTTAGTCCTACTGGGCAAACCTAAATCCACATAATTTTGAGCACTCATTGATAAGGTTATCACACTCATCAATGTCAAAAAGAAAATTTTTCTCATGTTTTTCATTAGAAATAAATAATTGATTGATTTCTGTTTGCAAAATTACTACATTATTTTAAAATACACAAGTAATTCGTTACTTTTTCCGTTTTTTATATCGAATAATCCTAAAAATATGTGTTTTTTTTGCATATTCGAAAAAAAAGCAGTACCTTTGTAGCGAAAAACTAAAAATAACAATCTAATATGCGTAAATTTTTTATTCTTTTCACTGCAAGCATAGTATGCTTTGCATGTGGTTCCAAACCGTCAGAAGGAGAGACAGTTGTAGATGAACGTCCGGCTACGCTTGTGTATAGACACATGTATATTGATGGTTTGTTTTACAATTTGTATGACAATTATACTGCTGAGGTAACATTTGAGAATCCTAATGGCAGTGAATTTAATTATTCATGGTTCGAAACTGAAGTGGAGATTCCCCTTACCGTTACATATAATGATTTTACGTATGACATTACACGGATTGGCGACTATGCATTCAGAGGTTGTGACGCAATCAAAACGGTTAATATTCCTGATTGTATAGAAAGCATCGGAATTGAGGCTTTTGCTTACTGTGACAATTTATCATATGTCTCATTCCCTAATAGTATTAAAAGCGTGGATCATAGTCCGTTCGTGGGAAGCAATAATCTAATATGTCCTATTTATAATGATTATGTATTTGCATATATGCCCGCATCTAGCGTGGGTACATATATAATTCCTGACGGGATTGAGTTTATTGGCGGAGGAGCCTTTAGTGGATGTGAACAGCTGACCGCAATTGTTATTCCAAATAGTGTCACATATATTGGAAATGCTGCTTTCTATTTTTGCAAGAATCTGAGATCCCTTAATCTCCCTAACAGCGTTTACAATACAGGAGATAAAATATGTTGGGGTTGTACAAGTTTGATGACGCCTATATACAATGACCATGTGTTTGCGTTCTTGCCTTACTCCTGGGAAGGAGAATATGCTATTCAATATGGAATAGAGCAAATAGCAAGCAGTGCGTTTTGGGGTTGCACCAATTTAACATATGTTGCTATTCCAAATACCATAACCCGCATCGGAGACAGAGCTTTCGTGGACTGTAAAAACTTATATGCCGTTAACATACCTGTCAGTGTTTCTGTGATTGAAGATTATGCATTTTTGGGTTGCGAAAACTTGACTTCTGTCACCTTCCCTCACACGGAAATTCAATTAGGAGAAGATATTTTCAGCGGTTGCTACAATGTTCAAATTAGCTATGAAGATTATTGATTACGAATATTCGTATCATATCAGCAGAAAGCGTCCTTCAACTGAGGGCGCTTTCTTATTTCAACCAACTACCCTTGAAGGGAATTATTTACACTTTCCGTATGGCATTAAGCCTTTCTGCCATTGCAAAGTTAGACTTTGCCATCAAAAAAATGCCTTAAAACTTGCATATGTGCAGTTTTTGTAGTAATTTTGCAGCCGATTACGATCTATATACATTCTGTCAAACTCATTTGGGGGTGCTGCGGGCAAGAATTGCCCGGATGGCTGAGATAATACCCTTTGCACAACGAAGTTGATCGTGCCTTGTGCTGAGAACTTGAACAGGTAATTCTGTTAAAGAAAATGAAACAATTGAGACAAAGGAGCAAAGACCGCT
>Ga0265301_10000885_pt1 | contig 41005 bp, 63 predicted proteins | sample AusTroGonzalo_MG_2_FD_193488 | JGI IMG/M metagenome (GOLD analysis project Ga0265301, IMG submission 193488) | Bovine rumen microbial communities from tropical cattle in Woodstock, Queensland, Australia - Gonzalo_04 | ecosystem: Host-associated > Mammals > Digestive system > Stomach > Rumen ...
TTGAATCGACTTGCAAGTATTTCACGACTTGTTGCCACCGCCGATACTACCATCACATCAACTATACTCCGGATGACATCGTAAATGATATCTGGAAGGTCATACAAAATGGAACCGAAAAGGGAAACACCTTTGTATGCCCGATGGGGTCATATCGCCACGATTATAAAGGCGTTCCCGAAATAAAATATCGCCACTTGTACAGCGGCGATGAAGTAAAGGCGTATTTGAAGCGTTGCTACTTTAGGGTATCGTCGCTCCATTTCTTTGTTCCAGAAGAATAGGCTCCTCCAGCTCGTCCAGCAGTTCCTTGCGTTCGTGCTTCTTGAGTAGCCGTTCCTTGGTCTGCCTAACCTCGTGACGGTATGCTGCGCGGCTGTTGTCCGACGGACCGGGCTTCGAACAGGTCATACGGATGGCGGAGTGCAAGTCCTCGATGTCGGCCTTGTACTGCTTAACGTTGTCAAAAATCTAACAAAATCTGCCAGTGGTAGATAATTGCTGATTTTCTATGGCTTGTTTAGTTCGTATCGTTTGCCTACCATACGGATGTTGTGCCGCTATATGAAGAGGTTACCTCGATTACCGAGGACGACATTATCGGAGTAGACCTCGGTATCAAGGATTCGGCGATTACCTCGGATGGTGTCGCCTATGCAAACCCGAAGGCATATAAGCGGTACATGAAGCGCATCAAGCGCATCCAGAAGACGGTGTCTCGCCGGAAGAAGAAATCGAAGAACCGCAAGAAGGCCAGAATACTTCTTGCCAAGGCATGGCATAAGGTAACCTCTATCAGAATTAACCATGCACACCAGCTTACGGCAGACTTGACATACAAGGCCAAGCCTAAGATGGTCGTGATGGAGACTCTTCGCCCGGTGAACATGTCGAAGAATCACAATCTTTCCATGTCCGTCCTTGATGCCAATTTCGGACGCATTAAGGAGTACATGAAGTACAAGTGCAAGTGGCTTGGTATCAAGCTGGTACTTGCACCGCAGTTCTATGCGTCCAGCCAGTTCTGCTCGCATTGCGGCTGCTACAAGAACGAAAACTTGACTTTGAAAGACCGAGAATGGACTTGCCCGGTATGCGGCGAGCACCATGACCGTGATGTTAATGCGGCCAGGAATCTACAGTTCTACGGTCTTTGGCTGTCTGGACTCGTCCAGACTTCCGAAAATGATGCGGCGCGATTAGCCGTAGGCGGTTCTTCCGCCGAAGCCTGCCCTTCCGTCTACCGGAAGGAAGGTATGACTTATGTCAACCCCAGAGACCGGAGGTTGCAGTTCTTCCTAGCGGAAGAGCCGTGCCGGTTGTTGAAGCAGAAACTCAGCACTATGAACTCCTTGACATAATATGCAATCTTTGCTATCATTCATAGAAATTCATAGAAATGAGTTATCGGACATCGAGAAGTACGGCAAGAATCCGTGGCTCATTACCGAGAAGAACCTCGAATGCAATCCGCTCAAGGACGGCGACACGGTCAAGATCGGCAAGAAGCGCACCATCGTTATCGGAGAGGAGGCTTAGTATGTGTGAAGTAACTGAAAAGATATCCGACCGCAACGAAAAGTCTATGACGCTCGGAAATGTACAAGGTCTAGTTGAATCCTTGACGAACAACCTCAACGACCCGGTCTTTGTAGCCCAGTCAAAAGAACAAGCCCGTCGCGACAAGCTGGAGAACTTGGGCATTTACGTCAACATCAAGCGTAAGCTGCAAGCTCTCCAAGAGCTTTTCGACGAACGGACTCGTACAATGACTCTCGAACAGCTCCGTGACGAGCTGTGGGAATCCCAGACTAAGTTTGAGAAGAAGGTTCTTGGTGATGATTAACCGTAGGATTCTGGTCGTGCGTGATTTCGAGCAACGCCGACCAAGCCTCGCACACTTCGTTTAACGACATACAACCCTCGTATATCATTACGCCGGGGCATATCTCGTCCAGAGCGTGTACGAGGGTGTCTGGGTGGTTGTCGATGATTTCGTGGATCCAGGGAATGCATTTGTCACCCATATCGACAATGGCCTTAAAATGGGCGTTCTCGAAGTCCTGAGTGGCACTGAACGCCGTATCGCATTCCCAAAGATACAGTTCGTCTTGGAACTTGCCGCGACCGTTGTTATACTCGGTCGCCATTTTGTCTAGGTATTGATTAACCAGACCGGGGTTCGTTTTCCCTTCGCAAGCTCTCATAACGAAACAAAGAAGCTGTTTCTTGGCGGTGGCCTTTTCCTCGTCTGACCCGGTCGCCATCTTTTCAATCAGTTCGCGATGCGATGTCCACAGAAAGTACATCTGCTTGCTCATATCCGGCATACCGTTCGTAAGACCGACCGTCTTGATGACGGTCTCTGCGGTCTGCCCGGTCTGCGAGATAAGCGTCGCGACCTTCTTGCCTATTTTCGCGTTGATGATGTTGTCCTTAATCAAGTCAAAGACGTGGAGCATTTTCTGTATGCGTTCCTTGTACTCGGCCACGTCGGCCTTGAGAAGTTCGTTCTCTTTGGTCAGATTTGCTACTTGATTTTCGCTTTTCTGTAGCTGGATGTCGTCAAATAAGCTCATTAGTCCACCTTCTTGTCTACTTTTCCTAGGTTGATAATATTGTCGATTTTCCATATCGGCGATATATCCGCTTGGTCGTAAATTTCTTTCAATAGTTCGTTTCCAGTGCAGACGCTCTCGATATAGGTTTGCTTGCGAATCGGCTCGCCAACGCCGATAGGCGACGGACGAGACGTGAAAACCCAGTATGACTGCAACGGACGCTGGTCGGGAGGATCCTCTACCACTTCCGTCGGCTTCATACGGCTTGGCATACCGGCGGCCTTCCATTCCATCTTGGCTTCGTGGTCGCTCATATTCGGACCTTTTAGCTGGAGCCACGAGTCGTTCTGGTCTACTTGGTTGAACCCACGCTGTTGCTTGTCGTAGGCTGACTGAATGACCGCCAACACATCACCGAACTCGTCGATGCGGATGCAGACGTTTTGGCCAATCGCTTGGTACGATCCGTCTGCTCGGATATCAACCTCGATGTGGCCGTAGGTGCGACGCAGCTTAACAAGCTGGTCTATAAGAGTATCGATCATCATAATGCTTAAATATAGCAATTCCGCATAATTTTTCCATTATTTTTAATTTTAGTATTGACATTTTCGGTCAACTTTCTTATATTTCTGCAAAAGAGGTACAGAATGTCTACTTGTCACAAACCGAAACCGCATAAGACCAAGATTCAGATGCACACCAAGGCCGCAAAGCTCACCGATAAGTCGAGCTTCGCCGAGGTACAGGAAGCCATCGCCGACGTAAAGGAACATATCGAGTGGTGGCACAACCAAGATACCGACCCCATCGAAGGCGACTGGACTAAGGACTGGTGCGGATGCCGCTACTTGCTCATTATGCGTGACGGCTCTTTCCGTACAGCAATCGGTTCCGTCGACGAGGCGATGTCCGGCGATATGATGTCGTCGCTCGACTACTTTGATGGCAAGGACATTGGCGACACCGTAGACCAGTCCCAGATCAAGATGTGGCTCCGTCTCGCCGACAACGACCGCTACGATATCGAATTCGACGGCAAGCAGATTGGGGGGTAGTAATGTCTATCACGGAACAATTCAAGAAAATCGAAGACCAGTATCTCAAGCCTATCGGCACCGCCACGACTCAGACACGTAAAGCCACTGAACGTGCCAAGAAAGCTTATTCCGAGCTGGAAGGCGCGAGGTCGCGAGTTTTCGGTCTGAATGTCGAGAAATACAAAGAGAAGCTTGCAGCGGCTACCGAGATTATCGAAACCGAAGTCAATACTATCCAGTGTCCGGATAAGTATGACCAAGCTCGTGTCGATGAACTCCGCAAGGTATTGGCGGTCGCCTCGTTGAACGACCCCGAACGGAACCTTGCCGTCCTCAAGGCTTTGCGCGAACTGCAGCTCACTTTAACGAAGTGGCCGTTCATTAACCGTGTCGCTAAGCTGCTTAGTGAATGGACCGGGCGCAAGTATGACATCGAGGTGAATGAAGGCGAGAATAAAAAGACATATGCGTCATACCTTGTCGACAGCCGTGGCTGCAAGTTGATGATGGTCTCGACTTCTCGTTACGAATATGTCAAGCCCGGTTCCAACTACTATAACCGTTGCTTTTCCTATGCGAACTTCAGAACTCGCGTATGCAATGACCACGCCAAAATCGGCGGTGTTCCGGTAAATTTCGTAGAGTTTTGGGAATTGAACTGTGTCGATGCGAAAATCGACCCAAAATATTTGGTAGGCGAAGACGAACCGAACCGCAATGACGACCATTTCAAGGAAAGAAACATCGTGCATCCACGAAACGCATATTGCGCATCATTGCAGCAGATGGGCAAGCTAGACTCGATTCCGATGTGGCATAGCGATTCGCTTCTTCAATTCAATATAAGTGATAATGATATCGCAACCTACCTGATGGCACAGCACCTCAATATCTTTACCTTTGCCGACATCATCAAGAATTTCTTCCGGTTCAACGAAAGATGCCAGAAGTATATCTTGGATGAAATGAACCGTCAAGTTAAGATGATGGAACGGTGCCTGTTCAATTCGTGCAAGAATATCAAGCTGGACCGAGACAAGATGGAAGTCAGCTGGACCGATGCTGTCGACGAAAAGATGATGTTCGACCCGGACACTTGCGAAATGGTTCATACGTCGCTCGAAGTCCACACGATGTCGGTGGCTCGCGCCCATATCGACTCGCTCTGTGAATACGTCGCAAACCATAAGCCCGACGTGGTTACCAAGTATGGCCAAGTTACCCTCACGCTCAGATATTCTGGAGGCTGGAGTAATGATACCGAACACCTCTGCGACAAGAAGCTCAAGAGCATAGCCAAGGATTTCTTGCCGAAGTCGCTTTCCAAACTGATCGATATCGTCCCCCCTAACCTTGACCTCGTCGGCCAAAGCCTTAGCTTGCACGACGACCGCAAATATCCTTGTTACGACTTCACCGCGTTGCTCAAGGTTCCGGTAAGCGAGTTCTATGCGAAGTTCAAGAGATTTTCCAATGACGAAACCCAGTATTATCCGAAGTTTAAAATTGTAGACACTGAACTCAAGAAGATCTATTTCGACAAGGAAGACCTGAACGAAAGTTGATTCAGCTCACAGCCAGTCCGGATGGTTCTGCCAAATGCTTACGAAAAGACTATTTTTGTATGAGGTAGAACAAAGGAATGACTGATGAACGAATCAATGGTGATATTGCTGGCTGCACAACACGCCGGTGACGGACACGCGGGGGTATATAGCGCGTTGGCTCCGGGGTTTGTAGCCGGTATTGCCGTAGTCGGACTGATTGTGCTGGTTGGAATCCTCAAGTTCATCTTCGGTGGTCCGGCCGACCCTCCACAAGACTTTTACTATCCACCCTCATTCTATGATGGTCAGGACCAACCGGACTATCAAAGGAAAAAAGCTGATGACAGCAAAGAAACTAAATCTTGATATTTTCAAGGATTCGGAAATCGAACACGACAAGACATTTCTTGACAAGGATGTCATCGTGTTCAGTTGTGAAGACCCGAAACGGCACAAGGTTGTCTCGTATAGTGCGTTGACGCAACACGGCGAATACTTTATTCCGGTTGCCGATGGACCTGAAGTCCAGTCGTTCTTGGACGGTTCTTGCTTTATCCTTGAGAATAAGGGTAAGGTTGTCGCCATCGGTAAAGGCCATCGCTACCTTAAAGTGGACGGCAAGAATATCATTACACACAGCATCCGCAAACGCTACGAACGGATATCCAAAACTAAGGAATTTAAGGATGCCTATGTAAACAAGTCGATTGGTGAGACAATCAAGGTTGACGAACCCGCTCAGCCAGCCATCGTGATCCACAATGATCTCGACCCGGTCACGAAACTGTACGACCCGAACGGCAAGCTTATCGGTAAGATTCGTAACAATGCAGCTTGGCTGGACGTTTGCGCTCAGATTCATACAAAACAGCTTGAAGGCTATTATGTAATGTTTAAAGGCGTGAAAATAATCATATCCAAAATGGGTGGCGTTAAACACGTTCCATCCGGATTCTATGATTCGTGCGATACTAGTTTGGATATATTGTTGGATTTAAATTGATCCACGGTCAAGCGGATTCTTCTTTTTAAAGTCGGCCTTGGCAGCCGACTTTTTCTTTTCCCCGATGAAGAACAGAACAAAATACACAAGCGTGAGAACTTGTGTAAGTATGATGAAAATGCCTTCCAGATATTCTTTAACCGGCAGATCCATCGCTCTGTTCCTTGTCGTATTTCTCGCAGATTGCTATCTGGGTAGCCATAACCGCGTCACTGAGGTCGTTTAACCCGGTAGACTTTTCTCCGGCTCTGGTCAGCACTTGGACCGGACGGTATGGAACCGCGTCGAAATACATAGGGTCGATCGGCTTCTCCTCGTTTTGGCACTGGTGCCACGGCGAGTGATACCACGCCACGACCTTGGCCTCGTTTGCCGACCTCGCCCTGACTGTAACGAATGCGTCCCTGTTTGCAATATAGTCAAAGTATTTCACTGTCCAGAGGACATAGTCCGGGTCGTCGAAATAGGAGATGCTGATTTCGCCGCTCCCGTCCTTGTATGTGGTCGCATCGGAGATGTTCGCATCCACATTGATTTCGATCATACGGTTGGAATAGCGTTCGAGCTGCAGCTCCTTCCGACCGAGACAGCCCATATAGCAGATTCCATCCTTGTGGACGCTGATAAGCAGTCTGTTGTCTGCTGAAATCTCGCCTTCTACATAGATGCCGCCGTCAATAACGCCGTATGTGTGCCAGTAGAGCTTGAAGTCTTTCTTGGTGAGCGCATATTCCTCGCCGAAGATCCAGTGCGGCGCGTTCACAGTTTCCTTCAACCACGGGTGCTTTTCGGAAGGCTTGTAGCCGCTCGGTGCCGTGAACTGGAAAATCTCGTTACGGCAGAGCTTCTTCATCGACTTGTATTCGGTTTCGTCATCAATCATTGTGGTCTCCTTTCAGACGGTCGTCCAGTTCCTGACAGAGCTTGGATTCCTTGAGTTTCTTCACATAGTCGTCGCTGACTACCTCCACGCGGTCGAGGAACCCTTCGTCGAAGTCCACCTTGACAACGTCGCCTTGGGAGATACGGATAACCGGATAGACCGCCATATAGGTATCGTCCCTGCCGCTTTCGAGGTAGTACACGATGGAGCCTTTCGTCTCAAGCAATGCGATTCCGTTCTCGGCACTGGAAATGCCGGTTACGTAGAACACGACTTTATCCACGACTTCGCCGAAGCCGAGGTCGATCGGAGCTTCCAGACGGAGCTTCACCCACTTCTTCATAAAGTGCGAGGAGTAGTAGTCGAACCACTTGTTGTAGAGCTTGGGCAGCGCGAACTCGTAAATGTTGTCGATAACCTCTTTGGCGAGGTCGTAAATCTCTTGGAGCCGTTCCAAGTTGTCGCACTGGCCAGAACGGAGCGTGTTCTTGATGTAGGCTGTGACATCCTTGGACTTGGCTACATAATCAGCAATCTTTTCTGTTCTCTTCATATGCCAAATATAGCATCTGGTTGCGCCAGCGTCAACGGATTGCTATATTTGGGGTATGGCTAGACAGATACCAGAATGGCGTGACGCGCCGTACATTTACGAAGACGGCTTGTACTATGACAAGCGAGGCGGAACGCCGTGCCGTACGATCGAGGAAGCGTACCGAGAACGCTACAAGAAAGAGATTATGGACGGTTCGATGCCGAAAGACCCATACTGTCAAGGTGGGTATAGGTATTTCATCGACGCCGTTACGCTGATGGCCTTGGTGGTAATCGCATATTCATTTTATATTGACCTTGTCAAATAGGAGCAATTATGGAAGCAACAAACGAGCTGATCAAGAAGTTGCTGGAGTACAACTTCATCAGGATAAACCACGAACCGTACAAGCGGTTCCAAAATGAGGAGTTGTTCAACGCACTGAAATACGCGAACAACCGTGACTCTGACGCTGAATCCTTGTATCTCAAGCTCGACAAGGAACGAGCCGAGGTGGAAGCGTACAACTTTAATATTAAGAGAACCGTCGAGCGTGCTCTGGATGTTGTCGTCGAAGAAGCCAAGAAAATGTTCTTGAACCGCTGGGTTTCATATAACTTCAATGACAACTCGCTGTCTAGCTGCAATATGCGGTATATGTACGTTAAGAAGGTCTTCATTGACGACACGACCGATATCGAACATACGTCACATCACATTATGTTGGGTGGTCCTTCTGTCTACATATCAGATAGCCAGTATGCTGGCTCGGCAAAAGTCAAATATGAGGAGAACGAGTCCATCACGTTCCTTCCGGCGGTATATTACCGTGACGAAAAGGAAATCAAGGAACTGGTTAGGTATAGCCAACTCCATTACAGCACGGAAAATGCGTTCAATGAGCGAATTGATGCAATCATCGCTCGGTTAACAACAAATATCCGCGAATCTCGTAACCAATTACTCGACAAGGCGGTACCCAATGACGCGTAATCTCAAAGAATTACCGGAGAAACCCACTGCCACGGAGTTCGATGAAATCCGCAAGTGCTTTCATATCGTATTGAAGACGACAAAGTGTCCCTTGCCGTCCTTCGTTATTAAGTACATTATCTGGTTGGAGAAACTGGTCAGTTCGAAGATTCAGAAGTCTTGACCGCGTGCGCGATTATCTTGTAACCGTGGAGCGGGTTGTGCTTCTCGTAGAAAGTAAACGATGCCTGATGCTTGGGCATCGTTTTCTGCATCTCGTTCAGCTCGTCCTCTAGGCTCTTGAGTGTTTCGTCAGGTAGGAGCTGCCGAGTGCCTATACACTGTCCGGGATTGGAGCTGACCATCTCGTGTGTATGGGACAGTTCGTTCTGCCTACGGATCGCCGCCACTTGCGCCTCGGCCGGACGGTCGAACGTGCCGAGTATGGTCACGTACTGGTCATAGAACTTCCTGAACCCAATCTCGCGGAGCATCTTCGCCGAAATGAGACGGTTATTCTTGATCAAGCGGTGTCTGGTGCGGTACAAGTACAGCTTGTCCTCGACGGCTTTCTGCACGTCGCGGCCAGTAACTCCGACGAACGCCTTGTTGTCGACCTTGATTTCGTACACGGTAAAGCTTGTGCGGACAAGCTTGAAGCGGTAGCGGCGGAAGCCGAACTTATTCTTGCGGCCTTTCGACATAGATGAGCCTCTGGGTTTCCATTTCGACCTTTTGACTGTGTGCTTGTTCCATCAATTCGATAACTTGTCTGGCGGCCTCTTCTGAGAAGAACCAGATGCGGTCGGCGAAACTTCCCGGCCTAGGAGCCTTTATCGTTCGGAACGAAGCCTTGTCGGCGATGTACTTTTCGTAGTCGCTTTTGTCAATATAGTAAAAATTGCAGAGGCACCAGAAACAGTACCACTTGTTCCTGATGTATTCCGGCGTGAACACCTTCGCGCCGTCGATGTAGCACTGGCGGATCCGCCATTTCCAGTAAGACTTCGGTATCTTCTTGCCGAGCTTAACGGGTTTCTTCTGGCCGCCGGTATTGCCGTTATCAGTCTTCTTGATAAGTTCATCTAGGCACGACGGTTCTTTAGGAGCCAGCATACTATTGGTGTCCTTTGCGCTTTATGCGTTGAGCCACGGTGTCCAGCCATCGGTTGAACTGCGAGCCGCAGTCCTCGACGAACTGAGCCAGCTCGAAGCCCATAGTTGTCATATAGCAGCCGTAGATGGTGAATACGACAGGGTCGTCAATCATTACGACCTTCTGGAGAAACAGTACCAAGCCGACACCGACTGCGGAAACGACCGCTAGGTAGACGACAATGATAACCAGCCAAATCAAGCCTTTCGCACACTTACACATACTTACCTCTTGAAATGCCAGTGGAGACGGTGCCATTCCTTGCCGGTGATACCCTTGGGGCAGTCCAGCCAGCCGAACATAATGCTGGCCGCGTCGGCGAAACGCTTCACTGCCTTCTCGATGCGTCGGCGCACCTTGTAGGCTTGAAGCGGCGTAGTATTCTTGTTGGGGAAGCAGTGCTGGATTCCGTTGTAGGTAAGGTCGAGCAGTTCGTAACGGTTAGTCCGTGATCCGACGAACTCGATTTTAGGGTCGCTGCCCACCGTCCAGTGGCCGCCGACGAATTGCGGCTTGGTCGGCGTTACGTCATACAGGAACTGGGGCTTGACCTTGAACAGCTTCTTGAGAAGGCATTCGCCGTCACGGTGCTGGTAATACTCTACCAAGAGGAAACCCCGCTTGGAGATGGTACACTCTCGCCAGTTGGCGTTTTGGTATGTCGGGTTGTCAGGCGCGTACGGCCCGTTGGAAATGTGCTTGAACCACTGTCCCTTCAGGTTGAGTGCCTTGAGCATATCGTTCAGCGTCGGGAACCGCATCTTGACTTGATGGAGGAATACCCGGTCTTCTTTGCTTAATCTTTTAGTCATATCCAAAATATAGCAATATGTAACCAAAAATGCTAATCGTAGAGATACCGCAACGCGTGGCGGATTCCTTCTGGGCCGGTCAGATCCGGTCTAACAACTCGCATATCGAACAACGCGGGGAACGTGCGGCGTGTCAGCGGTACTTTCGGAGGCTCCTTCCCCAGTTTCTCGTATCTGCGCATACGCCGTTTCCAGCGGGAAAGTTCCTTGCGACGCTTGATCTCGGCCTCTGACGGGTGCTTTCTGCGTAGACGGCCTACGATCTTCTGAAAGATGGCTCGTTCGCGGTCACGTTTTGCGTCCTTAATCAAGTATTCCGGAATGCGGTAATCCGACACCTCGCGCAGCTCGTATCGAATCTGCGGACCGTCGTTCTCGCGCTCTTCGAGGTACTTGATGGCCTCTAGGTAGTCCTCCTTGGCTCGCATATAGCCTACGAACCAGCTTTCGGATAACACCGTGTTCTTGGTTCGACCGATGTGTCCGGTAGACCACTTTGCCTTGGGATAGACCTTGTATAGCGCGTAGACGATTCCACCGGGGTTCAGCGCGTTCTTAGGGTACTTGACGATGTCTATTCTGGGTTCTTTCATAACAACCTCCGAGCCACAATTTAGGTCGATAATGTTTGAACTTCAACTTGCTCGAAACGTGCTTCATTGCTATATTTTGGATATGGAAGGCATCTTGGGCATTTTCGGTATAGCCGTCTTGGTGATGGAAGGCGTGGAGCTGTTTCACAACAGTTCGACAAACACGCTCGTGGCCGCCGGTGTAGCTTGCATAGTGTACATTTTCTACAAGTTCTGCGACTTCTCGAAGAAGGATCCGCCAGAAGAGGAGCCGGACCCTCCTAAATGCGAGAAGGAGTCGAAGCACGTCTGGCCGTTCTCCCAGCATATGGACGATTACATCAAGGAGTACCTACCGGAGAAATACGACGACTACTGCGACGAATACAGCATCGCCAAAAAGAAGGACGCCTTGGAAGCCAAGGAAAGCCTTGACGCGGCCAAGTACGCCAAGCCGACTACCAAAACGGTTTCGGCGGAGCTGCAGCGAAATTCGAGCGTCTACATCCCAGACCACGACATCAGACAGCATATCACTGTGTTTCCGGGCAAGCATCTGTATATGTTCGCTGTATGCTATAACCATTTCGACATCGAATTGTCGCTGATTGTCAACAACACTTTCGATATTTCAAAGATTGACCTTGAAAAATATCCAAAATGGAAGGCTGCATACAAACGCGCTGGATGCCCAAAGGAGAATGTGCTGTGTTCTTGTTTAGTCGAATCCAAGTCAGACAGCAAAGGCACCAAACCGTACATACCGGCTGACTTGGCGATGTCAATTAGGACCAATGTCGATCTCGACGACGCGGTTAACGAAGTCATTAACGGACTGAACAATTTCTTCAACGCCAAGCCGTGCTACTTCTATCAATACTAAACCAATATGAACTTGCTAATATCGACAGTCAGTATAATCGTCCTAATCCTTGAGGGAGCTGAATTGATGAAGTCCAGCTCGCCGTCATTGCTGATGGTGGCTGGGTGCGTCGGTTTGCTGTATGTAATCATCCACTTGGGCATAAAGGCGTTGAATAACGAACGGACACCGACGAGGTCAAGCGAACCGTCGAGACCGGAACCGACGCATACGTCCGAAAAGGTCAGTCTAAAAGTGCCGATACTCAAGCCGAAAGTTCCTTACAAGACCTATGTACATTCTCAATCGGCGGATAAACAGCATATCTCTTGGAAAGCGACTTACTGGCTGCCTAAAGGCGGAAAGCTGACGTTCTGCGTCCTTGCGTCACGCGATGTAAGAGACCCGGAATCGTTCTCGTCAAAGGACGAGGTAGGCCATCGCGTACTCGTCAGGGCGGTCAAGCGGGGCGGCGGATATACTCCCAAGAACGCATTCGCGTCAATCTTCGTGCCGACCGATGAACACGGCAATAAAGTAGATATTCCGGAAGAATATATGAACGTATTTGTACAAGACGGGACAGTCGACGTGGCGGTAAACAAGCTGTTGAACAATTTCAACCAATACATAGGAAAAGAACCTGTCTGGGCTTTCCCTTATTAGGATTATATGCTTACCGAGAACAAAGTATACAAGATTGCCAAGGAATGCGGCGTGACCGTAGAACCGCAGTCCAACGGACTGTCGGTAAAATACCGTGGCGTAGAGCTGTGCAAGTATTCTTGCGAGCCTGACCTTGAGTCGAACCTCAAGTGGATTACCACGCTTGGTTTGGCAAAACGGCGGCATAAGTTCGAACAGAACAAAGTGCCGTTCATAGAAAGTCCGGACGTGGCTCCCCACGAGGCTATCTCTATGCTGGTTTTCAGCTATGTCCGCCCGGTCTACAAGGAGTTCAAGAAGCCGCCGAGGTTTAGTGCTCCAGAATGCCGTACCAGAAAAAGCAAGTCGAGATACATTATGGATCGCGACTTCCAGCTCGACCTAGACGATATGCGCCGATACGTCGACTCGATGCTCGCTATGCCGAAGTCCGGTACTGGGTTCGCCAACCGTCTGGTTATGTGGCACCACCGTTGCCGCAAGAACCTTCCGGACTACGAGGCCATCAACCGTATCGACTACAACGAGCTTGAACGAGCCATCAAACAGTCCGCAATAGGTATGGCTGTCTACACGATGTACAACGACAAGGTTGTATATGCCCGTATGGTATCTGGCTCGGCTGAGCTGAACTACTGGGAACGGCTGTTCATCTTGAAGCTGGACGACCGGATTGTTATGGTGAAGTGCGCTTCGGTGTCAAATATGCGCAAGGATAAAAACGACGAAATAATCGCATCGGTGGAACCGTACTACAAGGTCAAGAAGGTTAGCACTTTGGGAAAGGAAACCGTCAACGCCATCACGGCATTGGCAAACTACAACGAGGTTACAAATGGCTGAAATGGAAACAACTACGATAGTCGAAATCGACAAGAAAATTAGGGATCTGTATGCAAAGCGAGAGCAGCTCAAGAAGGAAGCCGACCAGATAGCGGTGGACAAGGTTGCCAAGCTGTTCGAAGGCAAGTGGATTTGTAGGCGTGATGGAGCCGACGAGGCTGCCTATTACCACATTACCAAGGTAGAAGAACTGTGCGACAATGTATACCAGCGTGAAGGTGACCCGCCGCTGTTCAGGTGCAAGTGCGACCGAGTGTTCGCGTTTACCTATTTCAAGGGAATCAACACCCATATGGAAGAAATCGGCGAGAATTTAAGGCTCGACCAATCTACCCCAATATTGTCCGGTGCCGAAATGAAGACCATCCTAGACCAGTTCAAGACTAAGATGGCCGACGACGTAGAGGCTGTCAAGAACGCATTTACATAACAGAAAAGGCCGCTCTCGCGGCCTTTGTTGTATCGGATGGAATTGCCTCTATTCTTTAGGCGGTATATAATTCTCGAAACGATTGCTGGTACGGATGTACATCTTGTTGAAGACTTTCCGCTTACGGAAGTTCTTCAAGGATTCGGGGAACACGACTTCGTCCTTCAGGATCGCCCAGCGGTCGCACTTGTGGCTTTCGTGACCACCCATCTCGTTTTTGTATGCCAGATGGCAAACCAGATACTGATTGTTGTCCTTAATGGGATATACTTGCAGCGTGTGGTCGCTTCCGTCATTGGGATAGCCGACATAGAAGATGGGCGTTTTTTCCAATGCCATAATCGGTTCCGAGAAGCGGTCATAACGCGCCGCACCGCCGATCTGGCAGTAAGCCGCACGGACGAGGATTGTCGTGTCGCCATACTGGACGGTCGGACATACCTCTTTTGGGTTTTCCCAACCAGTCGCTCCGTAGTTCACGCGGAACCAGCGACCCTTGCGCTTTTCGAACCATTCGCACATCCGGTCGATGTACCTTCCCTCGTGCGTGTCGAGCCAATCCTTGAGAACGCACACGGCACGATGCAGTCTGGACATTTCTATCGGATGTTCCATAGTTTCGAGCATCGATAACAAGCCGACCGTGTTGAAACGATTATTGATAACCGACGTAAGACCCTTGAAACCGGGGTCATCACTGTGGACATTGGTCGTACTCATAATGATGTCCGTGGACACTTGGTTCAGACGGTCTTGGAGCCATTCCGGACCGCGGATAGGACGGAAGTTTTCACGGAGGTAGTCGCCGAACAAACCTACCAAGAACTCGTCGGACGGAACGATGTGGTCTGCCCAATTTTCGGATTCGTCGAAATTCTTCAGTCCGACGAGGTCAACCGAGGTGGAACCCTTGAGCTTGTCGGCCACCTTGGTACGGACATACAGACCTTCCTCATACGTCCGGAAATTGTTGAAGCGAGTACCGCTGTCGTCTTTGATTTCGCGAAACTCATTGAGGTCAATCTGAACCGGCTTGGTGTCGAAGCGAGACATATCGCCAATGAGAGACGGCTCTACCTTGATTTCTTCTTTGCTAGACATATCTGTACCTCTTTTTCCATAAATATAACAAAAGTAAGCCTATTTGTCAATAGGCTTTTGTAAAAAAATTGTACGAAATTTAGTCGATTTCTACGTCTATGTTGAGGTTGGCCACACGGCTCGTCTCTCCGGTGGAGCCGTTGATGTACGAGTCGACCTCCACGCCGGTAATGCGCTGACACTCGGTAGTACCCTTGTATATGTTAGGGTCGATGGGTGACACCGCGTCGCAGCTGAAGTTGATCTGTACTTGGACGGTATCGTCGTCTGACAGTTCCTTGATGGCGTCCAAGAGCTGTTTCTTGGTAAATCTCACCGTGTGCTGGTTGATGGCGATGGTCTCGGTTTCGAGACGCTTGATGAGGCCGATTTCGAGGTCGCTTACCGCGCCGTACATCGCGTCCTTCTTGGGAAGCTCGGAGTCGTCGAACGATTCGACTTTCTGCATCAGCTTGTCTTCGGTTCCAATCCACTTCTCCTTGGAGTTCTGGAACACGTCGGACATCGCTATCTTGTTCTGGAACATATCGATCAGTGTGGTGCGGTTGACTTGTGCGAGAATCCAAGCCTCGGTCAAGTCCTCGTAGCAGTAGGCGAGGTAGTAGATGTCGCGAGCCGTCTTGCAGAGGCAGAAAAGCGGAACCTCGTAGTAGAATAGGATGGTGTCGGTCGTTACCTTGAACGAATTGATCTGGAATGACGGGTTCTTGATGTCTTGGCTCATTTTAGTACCTTCTCGAATCTGTATTTCTGGATTACGTTCGGATATTTGTCGTGGTCCACTTCGGACAGGAACATATTCAGCGGTCTCACATAGGTTCCGTCCTTGTGGTTGGTCTTCGCTCGCGTGTTCTCGGTGCATCTGTATAGCACCATATCCTCGTCGGTCTCCGAGTTCTTGACTACACCGATTACTGTCGCCGTCGTCCCCTTGAAGTGTTTCCACACGCTGCCGGGATTCACCGAACGGTGCGTCGAAACCGCCGCGCAACCGTAACCAACGTCGTAGATGTATCGGTGCGCCTCGCGCTCGGCCTTTAGCTGATCTTGTATGTAGTCTAGCGCGTCGGCCTCGTTGCTAAACGCGGATCGGCAGTCCTCCCAGTAGGGGAATATCCATAAGAACCATTTGCGGACTTGTGGATAGAAACGGGTGCCGCCCATAACGTGAATTCTGTATTTACTCATATTCAAAATATAGCAAACCGTTGACTTGGCTGCAACCGCTTGCTATATTTAGCGTATAACTACATCTAAGGAATACACGATGACGACTTTCAACCTTACAGCAGAATACGAACGAGCTTGCGAATGCGGAAATAAAGTCACAAAGGACGCACTTGACGACGCAGTGGCTATGTTCAGGACCGTGTTCTCAAAACCCAAGTCGAAGCAACACATCATACTAGTAAAAGGGTTGCTCAACCGTATGACCAGCGGACTGCCGCTGACCCCGATTACGATGGAAGACTTCGATAACACGGTCGCATCCGAGATTCGCGGGGAACTCAAGCATACTTGCGCTCGCTACGACGGGTTGACCGCCACCAAGACTTCGGATGGTAATGGTTTTACGTACTCGGACAGCAGACGCGTGGTATTCTATGACCAGTCCCTCATTAACCAAGAGGAATCGTCCAGCATCATCGATATCCTCCACAGCCGCGCACACTATCCAAGCATTGCGCTGAAGCTGGTTGACGACTTGTTCCCCATCACGCTTCCGTATATGCCGGGTGACAAGTACGAAGTTTTCGGTTCGTCTTACTCGTTCAAGCTGGCCGAAGGTGAACCGGACTTGGTCGAAATCGACTTCATCAAGACTCCTAACGGCCAGTTAGTTAAGGTTGACCAGTATTACCGCAAGACGAGGGACGGCAAGTACGTTGAGGTCGACTTTGAAAACTTCAAGCATTACCGTACGTTCGGTGCAGTCGACTTGAACTACAAGTGGATTCGCTGCTTGCTCAATGTCGAAGGACCAGAACACGAACGTCGCCGCTTTAATTACTTTGTCGCAAAGGACATCGTAGAGGAAGAAAACGGTGAATTGTCTGGTGTCGTCATTGGCCGTATTTCGTACACCGACGCCAATGCGCCGTATGAAACGGAAAAGGTTATCGACACGTTCGAGGTGTTCCCGCTTGTTAATCAGTATACGGTATCGTCGACACGCCAGCCGCTGTATATCCGCGAAATCGACAAGATCGTGCCAGACGACGAGATTATGCAGCTTATCGAAACCAGTAAACTGTCTCAGAAGCTCGAAGAAGCCGACGTGAGGCCGGTACTGAAGACTATGTTCGGTGCCATCAACAAATACTTCGCGGAGCATCGCGCTTAAAACAGGACGGTATTATAATGCCAAGACACAAAGTATTTATGAAGTCGAAATCCTTGCCAAAAGTACGTGGCGCATTAACATACAAGGAATTCGAGGACTCTAAAGGACAGAAATGCATTATTCAAGAGAGTTCGTGCGTAGAGAAGAGCCTCTGGCTCGGCCTTGACGATTCCGGCGTCGTACCATATCGCTGTATGAGAATGCACTTGAACGAACGTGGCGTGAAGGAGCTTATCGAAGATCTTCAGTCGTGGCTTCTTAATGCGGTTTAATAAAACTGTTGCATTCTTAATAATAAATTGCTATAATTATTACCGTAATTATTAAAGGAGTACGGTAGTAATATGAGCGAACCCAGTTTCGACCACAAGAATTACAAGTTCAGTGCCATCTACACCCCGGACGAACATTCACCTTCCTTGGTGAGCCGAGACAGTTGGCAAAGACTCAACATCTGCCATTATGGGAAAAGCTTCGGGCTTATTGCACGGTCGCAAGTTACCGATGTTCCCATCTTGAGCATTTACGGCATCGAGGTGATTGACTATAACCAGATCTTGTCCTTGCTCATCACGAACATCGTCTTCGGTCACAACACTTGTCCTGACTACGAACTCGAAGACACCGATTTCGTATTGACCCATCTGTTCAAGTATATGATAGGCTGCTTGGGGATGTCTACGGACGCGCCCATCGTTTTCATAGACGAACGCGATATGAAGGCCGTGTCTTATCTGCCGTCGTACAACGCGCACCATATTTATCCGACCGATATTATTCGTGAATGGTTCCGTGAAACCACGACAGAGTCCTTGTTTGCAGACCTTGACGCCGATATGAATGCCAAGGTAAAGGCGACGCATCCGAATTACTTGTATAGACTCGTGTCGCAAAGTTTCAACTATTCGTTCCTCACGAAATGGATGAATATCGGCTGGAAAGGCCCGTTCTATCTGGACATTGACGATGAGCCAGTCGATCGTACGGTTTCCATTGACCTCCAGAAGCATCCCGGTCTGTTGGGTGAAGACGAAACCTTTTTCAAGGTGTGGAAATACAGCCAAGTGAACTATATGGGTCTGGAAAAGTGGTTCAAGTCGGAAAGTTACAGTGTGAAGTTCTGCGCAGCAGAAGAAGAAGAGGATAAGTGCAAGGGTAGCATACCGGTCTCAATTTCTCTTACTGAGGAACAGATTGCGTATATTGCCAAGGTTTCGGCGAAGGGGAACCGTTCCAAGTATATCCAGACACTTATCGATGCTGATATGGAATGTCACCAGCTGTCTGTAAAGGCAAAGTCGGACCAGACAAACCCATCGTTGCGCACGACCATCGCGTCTTCTGGCGACGGGTGGAACCGTGAAGGTAATATGAAGATCCCTCCAAAGGCGGTTACGGATTACCTTACGGACAACTATCCGATTCCGTGTGCCGGGTTCACTATTTGCTTGTGGGGTTCCGAAAACCCATTAGGCTGGTCGACATTGCTTGAACACATTACCAAGGTAGAAGAAGTCGAACGGCCTTTCCTTGGGTCGGCACAAAACTACACTTGTCTTGAACTTACCATCCAAGAGACACCGAGCGTGAATCCGATTGCGATGCAACTCACTGGCGGCATTGTAATCGGAGTCAAGACGAAGAAGCCGTACGCGTCGTCAGAAGAGCCGAAACAGATCGCTTACCGTTGCGTCACGTTCCCTTCCGAGACTCGCCGCAACGCTATGAAATACGACGACCCGACAACAAATGTCACGTCCACCATTAGGCTCCTTATTATGGGGAAGGCTTCAGTGATGGACTTGGGTTCCATTGCGCCTCCGCGAGTTTCGTCGGCAAAGACTCGCGAAGAAATGATGGAAAAGCTCCGCGAAGAGTTGTTCCAGAACCCGACTTGCTGCGGTATGGTAATGCGTAGCAGTCCAGACTAACTGAAACAGACTAACTGAAAAGGCTTGCCGCTCGGCAAGCCTTTCGTCAATACAGTAAGTAGGCAATCAATAACCCAAGCAGCATCGCCAGTATGCACGCGGTGGCTAGGTTCTTGTCAGTTGAAGGCTTCATCGGCTTCTCTCCTCCGTGCGTCAATTTCTTTTTTCAAGTCGTCCACGTCGGTGGGCTTGATCTGTTTCAGTGCCTCTATCGCAGTTCGGATGAATGTCCAAGCCGTTTCTCTGTCACGGAACTCGTCGACATACATATTGTTGAACTTAAACACGTCCAATATAACGCTGTCCGGCGTGTCGTAGAAGTATTCGATGCTGACCTTGGACTCGCCGATGAAGAAGATGGCCTCTACCGATTCGCTCCCAAATATGAACTTCAATCCGGAGAGCGGTTCGCCGCTGTCACGGAGGTAGCCGAACAGAACTTCGCTACCCTTCAACGCGTCTTCACGATGGAGTTCGGCGTAGGTAATCTTCTCGTTCTTGTGCAGCAACCCCATAATGGTCAGGAACATCTGGTAGCCGTAGTCGCGGCAGAAAACGAAACGCTCTTGCTCCGAGCGGAACTGCGCCAAGCCGCGCAGACCGCGCTTGTACAGTATGCGGTTCTGCATACGGTTGACGAGGTAGTTCCGGAAGTTCGCGATGTCGAACTGGGTGAACCGCTTGTCGAACTCGTTGGCCTCCAAGAGCTGGTCGATGCCCGCGATGGTGAAGCACTGGCTGTCGTCGAGCGGACTGTCCTTGTACGCGTCGGCGATGGAGATATATTTCTTTGTAAATTTTACGGTTTTCATATCGAAAATATAGCAAAACCTATTGACAAAGTCAACACCAGTTCCTATATTTCGATGCAGAGGTACAGAAATATGAATAACAAATCAGATTTGCTCAACACAATCAACGCCAACGCAGAAAAGCACGAAGCCGAAGTCAAGACCCAGTTTCTTGAAATGGCGGACAAATACGAAAAGGCGTTCATCAGTATCGCCAAAAGAGAAGCTGAATTCAAGGAAATGTGCGAAATCGCAAACGCTTACCTTCTCAAGGATCCGGACGCTAGGACGGTTACCACGGGTTCTAGGGTCATCTTCGAACGTAGCTGCTGCGGCAGAAACGGCTATGGCATTGAAGGGTTATGCCCCATCGAATACGTAAACGGCAACTTCGCTGTCATTATGTACCCCGGCGGACCTATTTGGGTCAACAAGCCCGGCATTCCGCTTATGAATTTCAAGGATGTCACTGGAGACATCAAGAACATCCTTATTATGCTGAAGGAAGGCCGAAACGATGCGGTAGCACGTATCAGCGACAACTGCTGGATCCACGGTTGGTCTATTGCCGAAGCCATCATCGCCATCAACAAGCACTTCGACACGCTGAAGGAAAACCTTGTCAAGGCGGTCAAGCACGAAGGCGACGAGGATATGGTGATTTGGCGTACTGAAGGCCAGTCCATCAGGATTCCTCGCCTCAGCAAGGAAGAAATCGAGACAATCAAGAAGTATGTCACTGAAACGCCTCCGACCGGAGACGCTTGTCCCAAGATCTTCAACCAGCTTATCCGTTTTGCAAGGGAAGTCTTCGACGCGCAGGAGGCCGGGTAATGTCGATGTGGTCTTGTATCAACGGCTCGCTCGAAGTGGATGTACCCTTTGCCGCACGGTCTCCAGAAAGCGTCAAGGGTTATCTCGAATGGGTTATTAAAGACCTGAAACGGAACGAACTGTCCATCAACGGCTCCGAAGGCGACGCCGTCCTTACCGTGTGTCCGATGCCGACACCGACTGGAGGTACGGCGTACGTCGACGCGTTCTCCAAGGCGACCATCAACTTCGCCGGACACCTCAGAGACCGCGACAAAGACTGGACTAGCCTTCAGCTCGACAAGTGGCTCGACGGATTCATCCACTACGCCGAAATCGACCGCATCTGCATCTCCGTTACGGGCGATGGCGAACCCGAACCTCGTATCTTCACCGACGCGTCTTGCTATTCCCGCGACCATCTGTCTTCCAAGGAAGACAAGGTACGCACCGGCGAACAGATCCAGCACGTCGGCTTCTACTTCGAGGAAACCGTGCTGACCAAGGAGAAGTGCCTCGAAATCGCGGAAATCTTCAAGTACGCCGACCCCACGGCATTGCTGGCAATGGTGGGCGCGATGGATATGGAACGGTTCTTCTCCATCAAGATGGCCGCATCGCACAAGTCGTTCCTCAAACGCTACGGAATCCAACCGCCGATTGTTGACGACAAAAAGGTGCACGAATTTCTCAAGGAACGGGGGTGCTAACCCAATGCTGATTAGAACCAAGATGCGTTCGATGTTGAAGCTTGAACCCGACGAGACCTTCGTCGAGTGGTTGTTCAGTGTCCTATTCATCATTTTTGTTATAATTGTCGTGTTCGTGGTCGGTCTGCCGAAGCCGCCCGGATATCAGTCTCCTTCAGAACAAGCGAACCAAGAGGTCATCCAGAATGAGAATTAACGTACTGTCCCACCGTGCCTTCGATATGTGGATGCAAGAGTTCGGTTTCAGCGACGAGTGTCTGCCGGACAAGGACGAGGCCGTCATATCGATCTGCTGTACACCGGAAATCAAGCACAACTACCTCGAAGGCCACAAGCACGAGACCGACGAGCACTGGTTCAAGGAACAGCACGACAATGTATTGAACGTGGACTTCGACGACATCACCACGCCGACCAAGAGCACCGAGTACGGAATGTCTTACGGTATCACCGACGAACAAGCTGAATCCATCGTGAAGTTCGTGCTTGCCCACTCCGACGTTGAGAACTGGTATATCCACTGCAGGGCCGGTCGCTGCCGTTCCGTAGCGGTCGGACTGTTCGTCAAGGAACTGATGGAATCCAAGTTCAACAAGCAAGTTAATTACCGCACCACCAGATTTATCACATACCAGAACGAGTTCGTCGCTTGGAAGCTAAGAGCCGCACTCCAGAGGATTGAAAATGGAAGCAACTGACCAGAACCTTTTAAAGATGATTAAGGATGAAATACAAAAACTATAAATAACTATGCAAAAGAGTATATAGAATAGCGCTTTTGAATATAGTTCTTGCTGAAGACAGCATTCTGGATGTAGTCCAGTAGCTGGAACCGATATTTCAGTTTCGATTCTTTGATTTTTCGGAACAGTTCTTTCCAATTTTCCACCGAACCGAGTGTTTGCTTCCACTGCTCATCTCGGAACTGAATATTGAATCTTGGATAGAACCATCCCTTGTCGAATTTCTTGTAGGCACGACGTGCTATCTCGATGCTTGCAGCAACCATATCCGGAGTATTCTCATCGCCGTAGGCGATGTTCCCTACTTGGCTGGAATACGCCGGATTGACTTCAACCAGATTGAACTTATGCAGATTAGCAAGCATTTTCAGCTTGTTCACGAACAAAGTGCGTTCCCATTTATTGTTACACAGCTTGTTGAAAGTCTTACCTTTCTTCTTGTCGGAAGGTTTTATACTTAAATCTTCTATCGCGACAGTCTTGCACTTCCATACATTAACCAACTTGCTGATTTCATAGGCAATGGCAATGGTCTCGTGTTTCAACTTGTTAGTTAGATACTTGGACTTGCTATCTGTACTCGATTTACTGGACGAAACTGTAAGCTGTCTTAAATCAAACACTTGCTTGTGCAATACCTTGAACCTGTCATTCGTGTCAAATTTTATAATAGATAGTCCAATATAGTTCGGGTTCATATCTATGCCGAGCACTCGCTTAGATTGTAACTTCGTGTATCGTTCATCCTTGATTAAGGATTCATCATAGGTAAGCCATACATATTTATCGGACAGCTTAACGGAAACCGTTATCTTGTTTTGCTGTGCAAGTTCTTGTACTATGGACAGTTCTTCGGTAATCTTTTTCCGCATCGGCAAGAACTTGATTTCGACGTGCCTTTTCTTGTTCGGCTTGTATATAAGCCGTTGATTGTCGAGGTCGAACGAAAACAAGCGATTCCCTTTACTCTGTTTCTGTCCTTGGATTCCTATCGGGAACATACGGCGATACTTGAACGTCGACTTGTCTATGATTCCGTGCATATACTGGAGTAGGTTGTTCTTACCACCGAACAAGATATGCTTACTACCATTCAGCTTGTACAGTGCAGCACCTTCCTTGATGGCACACTGGATGAACCAGCTATTGTGGTCGAACCTATCATTGCAGTAGGCTCGGACTTCCTTCTCTTCCATACCGTCTTGAAACCGGTTAAACGCAACACGAGTGATACTACTGAATATTCGCATGTCATCCAGCACATCCACTTCGTTACATATAGTTAGTTTAACCGTCTTCATAAACAAAAATCCTATCCAGAAGAGCGAGTTCCAGATAGGACTAGTCGGCATATATGCCGCCAAACTTCTTATTTTAGGAATCTCGCTCATTCCTAAAAACAAGTTTATACATTTCTATTGAAAATATACGTTAATTTTTCATAGTTTTCAATATTTTTCTATAAAAATGATTTAACCACTCCCACCCAACTTGCTATATTTAATGTGCAGACAATCCAGTCTGCGCGTTTATTGTTTATCAATATGGATAAGGCTACAAGACGACTCTATATCAACGTAACTGACCGTTGCAACACCAACTGTCCGTTCTGCTGTATGTATTCGGGTACCGATAACCGTCTCGATATGACATTCGACACTTTCAAGAAGATTGTCGACGACACTGGTTCCGAAATCTTCGAGCTGCAGCTGGAAGGCGGCGAGCCGCTGATTTTCCCAAAGATCTACTTGTTCATCGAGTACGCTATTGCCACTGGCCGCTGCGCCAAGGTCATCGTGCTTACCAACGGCATCGAACTGGAGAAGAACTTACGACGACTCGTACAGATTCACCAGTGGTACGGTACCGAGTTCCACATCAAGGTATCTGTCAACTACCACTTGCTCAAGGTTCACGATAACCATCTCAAGACTCTGGCCGACCTCGTGTTCGCCACCGAACTGCTCCCCAAATTCAATATCGAACTCAATACTCGCAAGCGTCACAACGACCAGTGGATCGACGCCGAAATCGATGCGTTCGGTCTGTCCGAAATCAACCACTCTTTCGAGCTGCAGAGCTATGGCCGTATGACCGGGTCTAACTACGACGGCGTGAAGATTGTACAGAACATCGATTCGTGGGAAATCTATGCCGTGGACGGCAAGTGCTTCGGCATCGACCTCGTGGCACGTTCCGAGTACGAGAAGAAACTCGCCGAGGAAGCCAACAATGAACACGATTAAGTTTGCTCCGTACAACGAGTTCGTGACCGAACAGCATCAGGTAGAACGCGGCTACTTGAAGCGTCTGGAGATGGGCGACTTCAAGGGTAAGGTGTACCAGCCGTGCAACTTGGACGTGCTGGTAATCAATGCTTGCCAGAACCACTGCTTCTTCTGCATCAAGAAGAACTATTTCGGCGATGTTATCGAAGATACGTTATTGAAAAGTCTTGAGACAGCGGTCACTAGGCTTATCGAGAAAGGAATCACGCTGGAGGCCACCATTACCGGTGGCGAACCTACACTGAGGGTTCCCCGATTGGTTAAGACTATCCAGTTGCTTCACCGTCTTGGTGTCAAGGAACGCACTGTCAGCACGACCGGCGTCGGTTTGTTGGATGAATACGAGGGTCGTCCGGTAATCCAGCACCTTATCGACAACGGATATACCCACAATGTCTCGATATCGGTTATGCACCCAGACCACGCTATCAACAATGTCCTTATGGGTCATCCGCAAGAATCGACTGTCGATAACTTGACTAGGGACCAGCTTCAGCGCATCGCTCGATACTGCAATACATACGGCGTCGAACTCCGCACATCGACCAACCTTATAGGAAGTTACCGTGGTTATCGCGGTATCAGTACGCTTGGCGAGATTATCGATTTTGTAAGCCAACAGAAGCAAATCGGTATCTATTCGTGCTTGTTCCGCGAACTTGTAGGAAAATTCCCCGGCAACTGGATGGTTCCTATCAAGCCGTTACAAGATGAAATCGCCAAGGACAAGCGTTTCGAGTATGTCAAGACCATCGAAGGGATGTTCTACGACATTAAGATGTACATCTATACCGACGCTGACTGCAAGCAATACGTGGTTAAGTGCTACCAAGATACCATTGTACCAGTAACATATAGCCGTCTTTCGTTCGTCAATGGTATATTGAGAGCCGGTTTCGACGGTCCGGAACTGTACAATTATATAAAGGAGAATCCGAATGACCTCTTCTAAACTGACCATTGAACTAGAAGATGGCTCTACCATCGTAGGCACTTGGATTAGTTTCTCGCAGTCCAATCCGTATAACACATTGTTCCCCTCTGGCGACATCTATGAAATCCCAGAACCACTCTGCACCCTCTCCGTCTTGTCCGATACACTCGGCAAACTTGACATCAATGCCCTACACATCGTCCGTATCGGAACTGACCACGAACACCTAACCGAAATCAAGAACCCCTTGGACATTTTATCCTACATACAATCCGGTTTAGATAGGAATAACAATTCAGCAGAAGGGTAAGAGATTCTGGAAAATAACAGACCGAATACACCGCTTGAAGCCGTTGACCAAGAAGACGATGGCTAAAGTACGGAATCGGGACACAATCGAGACAGAATGTCCCGATTGTGAATAGAATTACTAGCTTCAAGACTGGAATCGGGACAAGTTGTCCCGATTGGAATGTAAATATGGAACTAATTGCATGATGAAACCGATATGCTAAAAACTATAAACAACACTTTGCCTTATACAAAGGAGAACTCGAATGAATAAGGTGACGGTAGACGGAAAGGAATACGTGTTGACGAAGTCTGGCAAGTTGTTTCCAACTCCGCTGCCCCGTATGAGTTATCCGGACAGTCCTCGGAAGAAGACCGACGATGACGACCGAGAGAACCCATACGTTGTCAACCCATCATTTATTCCGGTGGATCCGGTGGAATAGGAAAATTACAATGGCTTTAGATTATCAAGAGTACAAGGAAGTTGTCTCGTACCATATTAAGCAACTATCTGGTTGCAACAACGCATTGGAACTTGCCGACAAGTTTGATGACCGCATTAACAACGGATGGAGATTTGGTGATGCGTGCATTGAAGTCGCACAGGATATCATCAGTAGTGCGTTATCAAAATGTTACAAAGGAGAATCCGAATGAGTGTTATTAAGGTAGGAGCCGAGCGAGAGGAGAAGTTTGACCGTTCGCTCCGTTACAATCGACAGAAAGATTACGACATCAACCAGTACGATATCAAGGAGTTCGACTTCAAGGCCGGACACCGTCAAGTCTACGGCAACTTCAACTTCAGCATTTTCATCGACGAGTTCTGCAACGCCGACTGCAAGTTCTGCGTCGCGCAGCTCCGTTACGAGAACAAGAAGCTGCTCTATCACAAGGAACACCTTCCTGACGACGTTTGGCTGAGACGATGCGAGGAAATTCTCAAGCTGGTACGTCCGCTCAACCCAAGCATTTCCATCACTGGCGGCGAGCCGACTATCAGCAACAAGCTCATCCCAGTTCTGCAGATGGTTGACTCGCTCGGATTCCGCAAGCGTACCATCACGACCAACGGTAGCCAGCTGTTCCGCAAGGTTGACGGCCTCCCGATCATCGACCACCTTATCAAGAACCACTGGGACCACCTCAACATTTCCCGTCCGGCAATCAGCGACGACGAGGCTCGTCGCATTATGCGATTCACCAACGAGTACGGATTCACGTCCAACGCGATGGTTAGGGATATCCTTCAGGAGACCAACAAGTCCTCTATGAAGCACCGTCTCAGCTGTCTTCTCTTGAAGGAAGGCGTGAACTCGGTGGATATGATGAAGGCTTACGTGGACAACTACGTCGCGCTGGGAGCAAACAACTTCATCTTCCGCGAGTTGATGGACTACGACACGACGGCGGTGAACGTCGAAAAGATGAACTACTGTATGAACAACAAGGTTCGACTCAACGACATCTGGGAACAGTTCGACGGTCGCACCGACTTCGTTCCGTGGCTCAACATCCTCGGCTATTACTACTACGTGGAAATCTACAAGTACGGTAACGCCGTGGTCGCGTCCGAGTCGGCCAACCTCAACCAACAGACAGTCGAGGTAGCGGCGCACCCGAATATGGTGTACGAGATGGTTTTCCATACCAACGGCAACCTCTGCGCTTCTTGGATCGACAAGGAAAGGATTCTCGACAAGTATGAGCAACAGTGACATAGACAAAATGTTCGCGGAGTTCCCTAGTCCATATCTGGACGAACACGAACGCGAGGTCTGGAGGCAGCAAGCCAAGGGGTATGCGGACAGTATAGAGGACTGGGCGACCAAGTTCTTCTATTATCGGTTCTACCCGAACGGAATGGACATTCCAGACACGTTTGAGTGGTTGACACAGACGTTATCCGGAACTCCGCCTAGGGAACTATCGGCCAAGCTCGTTTTCGCCGATTTCAGCCACGCTTTGCAGTCCTTGAAGCAAATCAAGAAGTTCAAGTGCTGTGCAAATAATTTTTTACAAATATTCTTGGCGCATCTGTTTTACAAATGGGGTGCCAACGTCGATAAAGTATTGACAAGTTCGGAAATGTATGCTATATTTCCACTGTTAGTGAACTCAACCAAGGATAATTCGCCTATGAATATCTCTATGCAATCTTTTAAGGTCGGTAACGGCTTGTTCGTTAACGAATATGAAATCATCAAGGCCGTCGAGACCAAGAAGGTCAAGCTGCCCGTCCACAACGTCTTCTGTTGCGACATTTCCGGCAGTATGTGGGATGAACTCCCGCTTATGCGCAAGCAGCTCAAGAACCGTCTCGTCGACATCATCGACGAACAGGACACCATCACCATCATCGCGTTCGCCGGGTCTAACGACTGCTTCATCCTGAAGGAAAAGGTCCACTGCAACAACCCGACCGAACTCTCCGACCTCCACAAGGCTATCGACAAGTATCTGCAACCGATGGGTTGCACCGACTTCCTCCAGCCGGTCAAGAAGTCTATGGATGTCGTCAAGGAAGACGGCTACTACAACTGGGTGTTCCTCTCCGACGGCGGACACAACTGCGGTGCTTTCAGCCGCGTGATGGAAGAACTCAACAAGCTCGCTCCGCACGTCAACCAGTCCACCATCATCGAATATGGCTACTACGCCGATTCCGAACGTCTTTCCGAAATGGCTGAAGCTCTCGGCGGCACCAAGATGCCGGCATCCGACTTCGACCACTACACACCGATTATCGAATCCGTGTTCAACGGCAATGCCGTGTCCCCGAAGATTGAAGTGGAACTCCCCTTCAACGCCAAGGCAAAGCTCACCCGTCAGTTCGCCGTGTACATCAACACCGCTACGAACAACGTCCATGTTTCCGCAATCGACGAAAACAACAAGGTTCAGCTCCCGACCTCCGTCACCAAGTTCTACACCGTGTCTCGCGCCGCCGTCGGTACGCTTAACAATGGTAAGCCGAGCGACGACAAGGCTCTCTACGGTATCGCTTACGTTCTCGCCGACAAGCTCGACTACGACGCAGTGGAAGATGTCTTGAACGCCACTGGCGACAAGAAGTTCATCGAAATGTACCAGTCATCGTTCGGCAAGCAGAAGCTCTTCGCCTTCCAGAACGAACTCGGTGCCGCAATCGGCGACGCTTCCAAGCGCGGCGAAATCGACCCGAACTACAAGCCGAACACCGACCCGTTCTGCGTGATCGACTTCTTCAACGAAATCGCCGAAGAAGAAAACCTCATTCGCATCTGCTCCGATAAGTTCTCCTACAACCGCACCGGCGCAAAGACCGTCGACAAGGTAGAATTCACCGAAGAAGAACAGCAGAGGCTCGCCAAGGCCAAGACCGCTGCCGAAGTCCAGAAGATTATGGACGCTGCCAAGGAACGTCAGGTCAAGATGGAACGCATCGACAAGGGTTATCCGCTCAACGCCTTTGTCTGGAACGAAGAACGCGCCAACCTCGGCGGCCTTTTCCAGATCGACGTGAAGCTCACCTTGCCGAAGAACAAGGTCGGCCTCACCACCGTCGATTCCTTCATCTGGCGTAACTACACCATCATCAAGGACGGTATCGTGAATATGCCGGTTCTTCCGATGATTGTGACTCGCAACACCTACTCCAAGCTTCTCAAGCACCCGGCTCTCGTTCTGTCCGACGTGTCCGACGAAGACAAGAACGGTATGCGCGAAGTGACCATCGACATTTCCAAGCTCCCCGTAATCAACAAGAAGAAGATTAAGGGTTGTAAGAAGTCGGTTATGACCAACCTCGCCTTGCAGCTCACCGACTGCAAGTTCACCTTGAACTACCTGAAGAAGCAGCTCACGAAGGACGAAAACGCTCCGGCCTCGCTCTTCGCCCAGTACAGTCAGGAACAGGCAGACTACTTGGCCTCCCTCGGCATCACCGAAAAGGGTTATAGCCCGGCCAAGGTCGTTGAACCGGACGGTGACTTCTATATGGCCACCACGCTCAACTCCGCCTTCAAGGGTTTCAGCAAGGTTCCGTCCGCTGCTGACATCGAAAAGAAGCACAAGTCCGGCAAGGCTCTCACCGCTGCCGAACAGTATATGGAAGGCGTCATCAAGCGCGTTGAAGATTTCATCACGAAGGCTGGTGGTAGCCGCGAAGAAGTGGTCAAGGCAATGATTGAACAGGTCAACGCCGAAAAGAACCAGTATCAGCGCGATATCGCCCAGATGAAGTTCGCGATGCTCGTGTCCCGCAAGTGGTTCGCCGATTCCGAATCCTTCGACGACAACGTCGATACCGTCCACTCCAACTACGGTGTGGACCTGGTTATGGAATACCGCTTCGGCGACAAGAAGGTCAACCTCTAGGTTTCTTCTTAGCTACAGAGGGGGGACGCAAGTTCCCCCTCTTTCTTTAAGTGAGGACAGTATGATTAAACTCGGAAAAGAATCGCACATAGTTCTGTTGGCTGTCTTGACAGTATCGCTGATCGCGAATGTCGCAGCTTGCTTTACGATTTCGCAGTACACCACGTTGCCTGAACCCATTGTCAAGACGGTTCTCGTACACGATACGGTTACTGTGAACTACCCACCGCCTAAAGGCGGTGAGCTTCGAGTTTCGACCCAGGAGACTTGTTGCGACCAAGATAGGGCGCAATAGAGGACTCCCAGTCCACACTCATAAATTCCCTCAGTTCCGGAGGTACTAATTTCCTACCTTCCTGTACCATACGGTTAGCCGAGTGGAAATCCCTTGGCATCGTTGTGCCACAGTGAGGACAGATGAATGTCCTAACATTCTGTGGCATTTCGTGTTTCTTGCCGCAACAGATACACTGCTGGGTAGTAGGGTTCCACTTATTAACGACAAAGACATTATCTTGAGCTTTCAACTTAGCCTTGACTCTGCCTAGACAACTATGTTGCACTGCCTTGCCGTGTCCATCCTTATGCCATCCAGAGAGGTTCTCATCCTGAATGTAGATAAGTCCGAAACGGGAATTGAGGTCGGCAACAAACTTGCTGGCCATGTCGTTCTTTCGGTTCACCAGCCGCTGATGCTTCTTCTGTATCTTATGGATAGTACGCTTCCGACTATTGGAGCCTTTCTTCTGTCTTGCCAGCTTTCTTTGCTGGTGCTTCAAGTGCTCCGGTTCTTTAACCTTTGCGTCCACTTCCTCTCCCGTGGATAGAGTGAAGGAGGTGTGGCAACCCATGTCGATACCGACATCAGCGTGAGGTCGGTTGGAATACGGTTTTCGTTCCGTGTAGGTCGTGACTGCCAGGTAGTAGCCATCCGCACGGTTAAGGAGCTTCGCGTTGGCGAACTCCACATTGTCCCTAATCTGGTCAAGACCGTTTACTCGCACCAGACCGTGTATGTTCTGAATCTTTACCCTATGGTCGTTATAAAACTTGTAGGTCGTTCCATACTGCTTTAGCGAAACTGCCCCGATTTCCGACTTGAACTTCAATCGGCCTACCTTGAAACCTTTCTTCTTCAACTTGGATAGAGCCTTGATGGATGATTTCAAGTCCGTATAGACAGACTGTTTCATCTGTGAGCCGATGTGGTCTAAGTTCCGTCCGTCGAATGTGCCGTCCGGCAACTTTACCTCGACCACATTCCCCAGCTCGTAGTCGAATATGGAGTTTCCATTGATAGAACCGTAGTTCAGGATGTCGTTGTAGAGCCACTTGGCTTCCACGAACAACATCTTCAAGTCTTCTTTCTGACGAGCAGACAGCTTGTTACGCTGAATCTTGAGCATATAGACACGACAAACTTGCGACTTACGCTTCTCGTGCGTAGCCTTCATCGCTTCCTTGATGGAAGCATTCTTCGCAAGTCTCTGTTCTTCGGTCATGCTCATATCATTAAGTTTATAACATAATCTAGTTATTTTTTATTGAAAATACAAGACATTTTATTATTTTTTAACTATATTTATAGATGTATGAGCAAGTATGAACGATTTAACCATGCAAAGACTTTCTTGCGGTATCATCTTATCTTCTCGACCAAGTATCGGAGAAAGGTGCTTAATCCTATACGAGATGACCTCCTCGAAGCGATGATGGCCGCACAAGAGAAGAACGGCAACTTCCGTATCGAAATAGACGAGGTAGACCAAAACCATATCCATCTGCTGGTTCGTATCAAACCGTGTGAGTGCATTGCCAATGTGGTACATGACTTGAAACAACAATCCACTTACCTTATGTGGCAGAAACATCACGACTACTTAACCAAGTTCTACTGGTCTGGTCAGCATCACCTATGGACTAGGGGATATTTTGCGTCTACCATAGGCGGTGTATCTGAAAAGACCTTAGTCGAATACATCAAGAATCAAGGATGACTTCGGCTGCTATCATACGCCACCCTAAAGGGTGGCATCTTTCCCGCAGCCGTTTGTAAACGGTTATCCTTCTGAAGGAGCCGCTTCCACCAAAAGAAACAAGGGACTAAATATGATTGATCAAATCAACAACATTTGCAAGGATATGCCCGACCTCGGCAAGGCTCTGGTTGAAGGATACCAAGCTACCAAGGCCGACCTCTTCAAGAACCGCAATCTCCGCGTTCTCAACTGTACCCACGACGACCTCGACGGCGCGGTTTCCGGAATCGTTATCGAAAACGTGTTTCCCAACGTCCGTACGGTTCAGGTCAACTACAAGGGTGGGACTGAGTACGATAACGCTATGGCCGAAATCCTCAACACGGCTGACACCTACGACGCGATCATCTTTTCCGACTTCTGTCCGGACGACGGACTCGTAGAGGCAATCCACAATGTGAACAAGCCGTACTTGGTTATCGACCACCACCCGACAGCAACTTCTCGTGACGACGAGCTGGGAGTCTACTTCATCAAGGTAGGCCAGTGCGGCGCGATGGATTGCCTCGAATATTTCTCACCAATTGCCGACCTCTCGCACCTCAAGACCCTGTGCGAGGTCACCAATGATCACGACCTTTGGTTCCGCAAGATGGTCCCGCTGTCTGACCAGTTGAACAACCTCTACTACGAGTACGGTGCGGCCAACTTTATGGACAAGTACCGCGACGGTATGGATGGTTACAAGTTACCGGCCGAAGACTTGGCCTTGCTTGCCGACCACGACCGCCAAGTGGACGAATATATGGCCACCTGTCCGCAGAAGGAACTTCCGCACAACGGTTATTACATCAAGTGCGACAAGTACAACAGCGACATCAACTTGCGCCTTACCGACAAGTACGACTGGCTGGTGATGGACGGCGGCGAGACTACGCCGGGTATTACCAAGCTCTCGTTCCGCACCAAGCTCAAGAACCTCGACCTCGGACAGACTCTCAAGGCTCTGGGACGCGGCGGTGGCGGACATCCTGGAGCGGCTGGTCAGTCTATACCGACCGAAGAAGTCGAATCGTTCATATTAACCGTAGACAAGGCTTTATTCGACCCAGATACGATGGAATTGACGGCTATTCGAAACCAACCGCACATAGATGTATCGTTGGACATTAGCTAAACAAAAAGGCGACTCTTGTGAGAGTCGCCTTTTCAAATCTGGTTATTATTAACTGATGGACTTTTCGACTTGACGGTCCGCGTCTTCTTGGGTAAAGGAAAGAAGCTTCGCGAATCCGTTGGCTGCTTCCGGACCGTACTTGCGTTCAACGGTCTCGAAGCTGTTCACGATGTTCTTAATCTGGTCAATCGGATATCCGGTCACGTCGGCAATCATAGCGTAGATATCCATCGTGCGCTGTGGGTCTATTTCGGGTTCGCCTTGGTCGGTAGCCGCGTTGTCTTCTTGTTGCAACTGGTATTCAGGCGCAGCCTCGGTCTGCACGACTTCTTCGTCGTACGGAACCATCTGCGCGGTCATCTCGAAGAGGCCGTACTTGCCGCGAATCATGTTCACGTCGTCCTTTTCCTTCTGAGTAACGGCGGCAGCTTCAAGCATGCCGAGTGCATTGACGTACTCGTTATCAGTGCCGAACTGCTGGACATAGCGACCGCGCACCATATTGATGGCGTCCTTCTCCTTTTGTGTGCAAGCGGCACTTTCGAGCTGTGCCAGAACCTTCATATATTCTGCGTTTACCATTTGGAAACCCTTATAAGCGTTTAAAACCAAGTTTATATGATTTGCGATTTCGTTTGAAATTGCTATATTTCCGTCACGAGGATACTATGATTACCGATTCCAACACGAAACTTGTAGCTTTAATAGGACACCCGATTTCCCACACGAAGTCTCCGGAGCTTTTTTCCTATTTCGAGGACGAATTTGCGCCCAACGCTGTCTATGTACCGTTCGACGTTGACCCGGAACAGCTCACCACGGCAATCAAGGGGTTGAAGGCACTCGGATTCGTCGGCGCGACTATCACGGCTCCGTACAAGAACGTGGTGTTCAAGAAGGCCAAGACGCTCGGTATCAAGCTGACCGATGTGGCCAAGCATTGCCAGAGTGTCAACTGTCTCTACTTCGAGGATGGCGAACTCTGGGGAACCACTACCGACTACGTGGCGATGTACGACTTGCTTATGAATAGCGTGGATCCGTATAGCGTCTCCAGCGTGGGAGTTATCGGATGCGGCGGTATGGCCACTGTCATCTTGCAAGCGTGCTGGCGGTTCGGCGCGTTTGGCGGAAAGTGGACTTCTTTAAGGTTTGCCAGTGTCGATTTCATTTGCCGTGACGTTATGAAGGCGACCGAAATTATCAACCCGATGTACGACAAGATGACGCGTCGTGGTAAGATAATACCGGACCCCAAGCGTCCCAAAGTTTTCCAGCTGACCGACCGTTCGGATGAAATTTTCTGGAAGTACGACGTGCTGATCAACGCCACGCCGGTTGGGATGTACCCGAATGTCGACGCTTCACCCATTCCGGATAACGCGGCGCTTGGGCTTCGCAACGAACAGACGCTCATAGACTTGATTTACAACCCGAAAGAAACTAAATTCTTGTCCCAAGGAAAGGAACATGGATGTAAGTGTGTCAACGGGCGAGCGTTGCTTGTAGACCAGTTCGTCGAGAGCTTCCGTCTCTGGTTCCCCAGAGAGACTAGCGGTTGTTCCAAGGAAGAACTGATAGACTTCGGTTTAAAGGAACTGTAAAAATGGCAAAGGTTATCACTACTATAAACGACCTCGACCACCAGACCATCCACGGGCTTATGCGATCCATTATGGAGGCGCATTACACGGACGCTCTCAACGTCCAGTACGCCGTCCGTAACGGCAACAAGCCTCCCATCCAGACTAACGCGCAGTCTCTCCAGCAGTCCATCGTCGGACTTATCGACGCGGTCGGCGAGGCTATGCGTACCGGAGAACTAACTCCTTTCCACGGAAACTATGTGGAATGGCTTATCGAGCGCGGCTTCGTAGACAGGCCCAACACCGAAGAAGCCGTACGCAAATGGAACAAGGAGCAGATGGAAAATGGGAAAAAGCAAGCGTAATTCCGAATTTAGACAAGATATCGTCCACGCCAACAAGGCCGTGGAACAGCTTTCCACTACGGTAGAGCACTTGAAGTCTTGTCGCGCCGTGTATGCGTTCACAGCGTCCGTCCGTACGCCGGACTGCATCAAGACTGTCACGATGCACCGCCCGACAAAGAAGGAGGCTCAGCAAGCCTTGTGTGACAGCTACAAGGAAGTTACCGGTACGGAGCTGGAACACCCAAGGGACTTTATCCGATACGAGGACAAGGAACGCGAAATCTGGGCAAACTTTGAAATCTACAAGCCGAGGATGTAATGGAGATATCCAAGAAGGAAATCAATAAGTTCCGCGCTGCCATCTACACCGCTACGCAAGAAGCACTGGCCATCCCCACTTACTGGATGGACAAGATGTTTCCTGGCTGGAAGCCAAAGAAACAACACTAATTAAAGAGGATTGAACTTATGCTTTTCGATCAGATAAATGAAGCTATCATCGCCAATATGAAGGCAAAGAATTCCGTGGATGCCACCATTCTGAAGACGCTGAAGGCGGACATCCAGAAGGTCTCCATCGACACCAAGAAGGAAATCGACGACTCCATGGTCATCGATGTTGCCAGCCGTACGGTAAAGCAGTTTAACGACGCCTTGGAAATCTACACCAAGGCGAACCAGTCTGAACAGATTGCAGAGACGAACCACCGTATCGAAGTGGTCAAGGCATATCTCCCGGCTCAGGCTACCGAAGACGAAGTCGTCGCCGCCGTAAACGAAGTAAAGGCCAGACTCGGCGCTTCCACCAAGCGCGATATGGGTGCAATGATGAAGGAGCTTTCCCCGATGTTCAAGGGTAAGTTCGACCAGAAGAAACTGTCCCAGATCGTCAGCTCCGTTCTGAACTAATAAGGGTTTTAGGATGAAATTCTACTTAGTCAGACACGCTCCCACCTATGCCAACAAGTCTGGCATTATGGTGAACGGTTATGAGAACGCGGATATCGATATCCACGACAAGCCGGATGACTGGGAAGAACGCGTTGGCCACTACATTCCGGAAGCGGCCAGACGCGTCATCATCAGTTCCCCCACGCGCAGATGCTTGAGCACGTCGAAGATGCTGTTCGGACGCTATCCGGACGAGGTGACGGAAGCTCTTGGCGAGTTCGACTGCAAGAACCTCGGTAGCCACAAGTTCTGGGAGATCAGCGAGGACGAGTTCAACAAGCTTGTTTACTTGCCGTCGTCCACTATGGCAAAGCGAGCGAACGAAATCCTCACTGATGTCGGCAACCTGATAAGGAAGGAACACAATACCGACTCGGTGGTCGCGATTTCCCATGGCATGCTCATCCGCTACCTGTACCATTATGTCATGGGTCATCCGGACATATCCGCGTACGACATCATCAATTCGAAGGGGTATTCTTTCTCCAACCTTGATGTCCTCGCTCTCGATATCAATCCGGGTGTGTGCAACCTCGCATTCACTTATCACTATTCCAAACCTATGGAGAGAAAATAATGGAATTTCTTAAGTTTTCGGCGGAGCATCCGCTTCTTATCGCGTTCTTCGCGTTCGTAATCTACTGCTGCTTGGAGCTGGTAGTTAACCTCATCGCTCGTATGTATGGTCTCCGTACCATCTGCAAGCTCGCCGACAAGGACGAGCGCGAAAAGGCTCTTGAGACTTGGTTGCAGAATACCAAGATTAAGAAGCCGATTTCTGTCGAGCTGACCAAGAAGGATAGATAATGGTGGACGATAAGTTTCGCGTAGACAATATGTTCTACCAGATGTGCGTAAATCCGCTGGGCGTGTTCAGTCACGACGGTATGGATTCTCGCGACAACTTCGACGCTTCCACCGCTTTCTTCACCGAGTTCCGGCCGGACGGCACGATGAACCGCTACAACATCGAGTCGTTTGGCGACGACAAGAAGATTGCCGGTACTGACTTGACGATGGAGACCGAGCTGACTTTCCTCGACAAGTGGTCTGCGCTCTCCAAGATTTACGATTACACACAGAGTAACGACGTGTACCAGAGCACTATGCTCGCTTACGACACTTTCGCCACTAGGGAAGTGAACGGCGAGACTTATGTGTACGGCTGGTATAACCGTTCCAAATAGTGAGGACAAATGCATATTCCACCGAAGATGCCGGACGTTACATCAATCGCTCTGGACGAACTGAATGCGACTTATAAACGTCTGGAAATCATTGCAAACAACTCCGAAAATCCAGTCGAGCGCATGCTGGCGATACAGCTCGCTCCAGTAATAGAGCAGAACATCCATGCGGCGATCGGATTGCTGAGCATGCCAGATATAGAGAATAAAGCCGAGGCGTTCTGTAAAGAGATCGATTCGGCAAAAAGTGGTAATTAATTTTCGTTATCGATTGCTAAATCGGCAATAATTTGCTATATTTACATCAACTTAAAAACATCAAAAGAGGACTAAATTATGCTAGAAAAAGCCAAGACAATAGGGAAAGGTTCCGTAATCGCATTTGCCGTGCTGGGCGTACTGGCAATTGTCACCACGTTCATCAAGATGCGACGTGCACAAAAAGAATTCTCGGTCGAACTGGACACCGAGGAAAACGAAACTGCATCGACAGATGCATAACTAAATTTCTGTCCTCTGTGCCGGTCCCGTTATCGGGGCCGGCCTTTTCTTTCGTAAAATTTATTTTTACTTTGATCTTAGGATATTTTTTAGTTATATTGTGATTAGAAACACAAAATTTTGCCTTTACACCCCATTTTTCAGTAAAAATGACCACGGACCAGAACGCCATAGAGACGCTTGATGCCACAATACAGAACCTAGACGAGAGCATACAAAATGACGACCCTCTTCACGTGAGGGACAATCGAGTCAAGCCTGATGATGGCTACGGCAACTATGTTACTATTGCAGAAGCCGCCGTGATAGACCGTTTCCGTGCCGAAAAGATACGGCAACGGAATTCTCTCATTATGCTAAAAGATTACCTTATGAGGAATAAAGATGATAACGCTGAATGACTACATCAGGAAGCCTTTCGGCCTCCTACAGACCGTATTACTACGATGCGGCTACCATATTTCCGGACGTACGGTAGACCGCAAACGCCAACTGACCGGAGTCACCTTCATCAGGACGAAGGGAGGTCACAGCAAAGTGTCTGTTTGGCACTGCTGGGATACGCCCGATAAGTCGGGCATAGCTCGCGCTGGAGAAGTGACTGATATTGAATTGATTAACTTAGAGGATACTGGGGATTCCGAAAATGGAAACAGTAAACAAGATATTTAATTCCAATCAAGATGTAATGGCTCTTATTATCAGTAAATGCGGTTTGGGTGCACTAAATGATACAAACGTGTTTGCCGTATTCGTTGCAGCTCATTTAAAACTTGTTGAAACTACTCCCGATGAAATGAAAGATCTCGACACCACTATGCAGACCCTTGTTAATACGGGGTTTGCCGATGGTTCAATGGGTTGTACTATGAGCGAAGACGAACTGATGGAGATGCTTTGATGAGATTGCAGATTTTACTTTTCACGAAGTCATTGCGCGTGTGCGTGTGCGACGATGAAGACAAGCGAATCGCGGAACTCTGTATCGAATGCGCGAAATTCGTTAGTGACGAAGACGAACCGACGGAGGCAGCGATAGTTCGCCTTTTATCGGATATCGAGAACGCAGTAATGACCAGTTATAAAAAGTATGACCCATGCGCCGACGAATACTCTCTACACGAGGAACTAGTCAGCCAAATCAAGATGTTCTACCCAGGAATTCAGTCTACCATTCGCCATATCAAACGTAAATCAGCTAGACACCGCGAATGTAGCCTTCGAAACATCAAGAAAAGTTTGAACTTAAAATAACCAACCAGACAACTAAGGACAGAAACTTGTGACAGCACCAACTATTATGGAGAGATATAAAAAGGAATACATCAAGGCTCGCCGTCGGATCCCAGACCGTAGAACCGAGCTTGAATATGTACGGCTTGCTGTAGAAGGAAATCGAGCCGCAAAGCAAACCTTGATATACAAGTACATACCATTTTTGTACGCTATGGCAATCAAGATTCGACACGTATACAGTTCAACTACGGATGAACTCGTAAACGCGGCAATCTTCGGGTTTGACAAAGCGTTACGTGAATTTAACCAGACAAGAGGTACATCTTTTTACACGTACTTCGTACCAAAGGCTTACAACGAGATGAACAAGGAAAGGTTTGGCTCACTTCTGGTCAAACGTTCCGAGGCAAAGCTGAAAAAGCAACGTGACGATGACCTGGAGACAGTGTCTTGCGTATCGCTGGACAAGCCTGATATGGACGGTCATACTATTGTGGAATCTCTAGTAGACAACACCGATGAATCGACCGACTGGTTGGCACAATTCAATAATATTACCAATATCGCAGATAAATTCATCAATGATTTGCCATCGAACGAGAAACGTATCATCACGGAAATGTACATTAATAATCCAGACGGCTGTACCTTGAATAACGTGGGTACAGAATTGGGAATGTGCAGAGAACGTGTGCGACAGCTCAAGAATCGAGCTATAGAACGAATGCGGAAATCTAAACTATTCGAAGAAATTGTTGGAAAAGCGGAGGTAGCTTGATGGAAACTATGGATTGGCTTGATTATGTTCGGTCGGAAAAGAAGAAACCGTTCAATGAGGCTAAATTTGTATGCAGATTCGGGACTGACGTAATATTCAAGGACGGGTTCGATCAAGATGTTATGTTCGATCTGTTGAGTCTTGACCCGAACGAGGATACGTTGCCGCAGTTTTCTGACGACCCGGAAACGATTGTGAAGCAAATTGTCGCGCATACATTGATGATCCGGCGGTTAGCTGCTTACCGAACAGAACTAGAAAAGAACTATGGGATGATAGCATCTCAGCTTGCCGAACAGCTTAGTGCAGCTTGTTCACGTAATCCTATGGAGTTGTTTGAATGTGATAAACTGATTAAACAAATCCGAGATTACGCGACCTCGATAGTACAGCGTGAGCGACACGAGGAGGAGCTGATGGATTCCAAGCGTATCGAGGATGAACTCAACTCACTGTAGGAAAAATATGATTGAAACACAGATAACAAAGAAGGATGTTCTCAGACTTTTCGAGAACAACGGATTTGACTTCGACGCGGAAACACACGAACTTGTATACGAAGACGATCGTGGCGTAAAACGTGGTTTCCCGTTGCCGTGGCTGAAGGACGACGACACGGCCTTGTACGACTTGGGTTCCGTCCGTAAGCTGCTGGGCAAGATGATGGCTACCGTCAAGCTCAGCCAGACCATTATGGACGCGGCCAACGACAAGGCGTTTATGGACGATGTCGCCGCAGCTCTCCGCGAGTTCGGTATGTCGTACCTCGAACCTGAGAATAAGGACGGGCAAGAAGACCAAGGCCAAGTGTTTGTTTATGACGAGCCGGGCGTCGTGTCTTTCACCGCGCCGCTCGATTACATCGTGGCTACCGCGTTACACAAGCGTGACGAGCTTGAAAAGGTCGCCAGACAGAACAAGGCCGAAGCAAAATTTGATAAGCTATCCACTAAGGACTTAGTTTTGCTGGTTCTTGACTCGATGAAGGTCGACGCTCAAGAATCACAGAAGGAAAAGGTACATGATGGGCGCAGCCAAAAAGAACAAGAAGCTTAAAGGCGACCTCGATTTCG
>Ga0265301_10000886_pt1 | contig 40994 bp, 32 predicted proteins | sample AusTroGonzalo_MG_2_FD_193488 | JGI IMG/M metagenome (GOLD analysis project Ga0265301, IMG submission 193488) | Bovine rumen microbial communities from tropical cattle in Woodstock, Queensland, Australia - Gonzalo_04 | ecosystem: Host-associated > Mammals > Digestive system > Stomach > Rumen ...
CTGAGCAAGCGCGACATCCCCACGCGCTGGCTTGATGCCCGACAATATATCATCGCCGAAAACGAGACCCACTACCGCGCCGCCAACCCCGACTGGGACGATACGCGACTCAGAATCAGCAAGTTGAATGACGAGCATATTCGGGGTATCGTATGCCTGACGCAAGGTTTCATCGGCGGCACCGCCGACGGCAAACACAGCGTCACCCTCGGGCGCGAAGGCTCCGACTTCACTGCGGCCATCTTCGCCGACTGTCTGGAGGCCGAAGAGGTCACCATCTGGAAGGACGTGGATGGCCTGCTCAACGCCGACCCGAAACGCCTCGATGACATTGGCATCACCGACACGATGAAAATTTCCCATATCCCCTACCCCGAAGCCGTCGAATTGGCCTTCTATGGCGCCAGCATCATTCACCCCAAGACCATCAAACCTCTTGGAAAGAAGGGAATCCCCCTCAAGGTGCAGTCCTTCCTCCATCCCGACCACGAGCCTACCGTCATCGACAGCAAGCCCGAGCGGAGCATCGAGAAAATACCGTTTTACATCATCAAAGACAACCAGACGCTGGTGTCCATCAAGCCTTACGACTTGTCGTTTATGGACGAGCCCAACCTAAAAAACATCTTCGCCGTCTGCGCCGACCTCAACATCCACGCCAACATGACCCAGACTTCCGCCTTGATGCTCTCCTTCTGCTTCGACAGCGACGAACAAAAGCTGAAACAGCTCAGGGCACGTCTGAAGGAGGATTTCAGCGTCACCTATAACGACAATTTGCAGCTGTTCACCATACGCCACTACCAAGACGGAATGGAAGTCCATTTCATCCGGGGCAAGAAGATTCTGGTGAAGCAGGAGAGCAGAAGCACGACGCAATTTGTCTTAAAGTAGCCTCTTTTTTGAAAAAATCTGGCCACTTGAATACACTTTCTTTGCTTTTTCCTAAATTTGCGGTCGCTTTTTACGACACAAAACTCATTCTATATGTACAAAATCGAAAAACACCCCATTTTGGACATCCCGCAAGAAGACCTTGTGGAGTTCAAATATGAAGGCAAGACCGTTAAGGGTCAGCGGGGCAAGACCATCGCCGCCGCCCTTCACCAAGCCGGTTATCCCGTTCACAGCCACAGCCTCGACGGCCGCAACCGAAGCCTTAACTGCGGCATCGGCAAGTGCGGCGCCTGCGAGATGCTCGTCGACGGCGTCGTGCGCCGTATTTGCATCACCAAAGTCGACGGCGTGAAGGAAGTGCGCTGCATCGACAAGGAAGCCAACATCCTTCCCGAGCCTAAGGAACAACAGCCCCGCGAGGTGAAGATCTACAAGACCCAAGTAGCCATCATCGGTGCCGGACCTGCTGGTCTGGCCTGCCGCGAACAGCTCAACGCCTTCGGCATCAGCAACATCGTGGTCGACAACAACGCCAACATCGGTGGTCAGTTCAACATGCAGACCCACCAGTTCTTCTTCTTCGAGAAAGAGAAGAAATTCGGCGGCATGCGTGGCTTCGACATCGCCAAGACCCTAGCCGGCGACAACCACGAAGGCATCCTGCTCAACACCACCGTTTGGGACCTGCTGGAAGGCGGTCGCGTGGCCATCAAGAACATCGTCACTGGCGAGGTGGGCTACATCGATGCCCAACATCTTGTGGTCGCCACAGGTGCCGTGCCCTTCATGCCGACCTTCGAGAACGACGACGTGCCAGGCGTCTACACCGCCGCCGTGTTCCAGAAGATGATGAACCAAGAGCACACCTTATTAGGTAAGAAAGTCCTTACCGTGGGCGCTGGTAACATCGGCTACCTGACCTCCTATCAAGGTATGCAGGCTGGTGCCACCATCAAGGCCATCATCGAGGCCATGCCCCGCGAGGGCGGCTTCCCCGTGCAGGCCAACCGTGTGCGCCGCTTAGGTATCCCAATCATGACAGGCTATGTCTTGATTCGTGCCATCCCGAATGCCGACCACACTGGCATAACGGGTGCCGTCATCGCCAGATGCGAGAACTTCAAGGCCATCCCTGGCACTGAACAAGTCATCGACGACATCGACATCATCAACATCTGCACGGGTCTTATCCCCGACAACCAACTGCTCGTGAAAGGCCGCGAGGTCTTTGGTCTCAACACTTATGGTGCTGGCGATGCCATCCGTATTGGCGAAGGCACCAGCGCCGTGTTGCGTGGCAAACAGGTCGCCTACGAAGTGGCTCAAGCCATCGGCGTGCGTTTCAACTACGACGACTATTTGGAGATCTCCCGTCAATATATCGACTCACAACAGCATCCTGTGCGTTTATTGGAGAAGCCCCTCCTGCCCACTCCTGAGCGTATGCAGCAGAAGGCTTTCGTGCAAGCCGACTGCCTCTATGGCTTCGCCTGCAATCCCTGCTCGTTCAGCTGCCCACAAGGTGCAATCACCAAACCTTCCACCAGCAGCACGCCTACCATCGACTACAACAAGTGCATCGGCTGTATGCTGTGCGTGTCAAGCTGCCCAGGCTTGGCCATCTTCGGCTACGACGTGCAGAAATCCACGTGTTTCCTGCCCATCGAGTATGAAGCCCAGGAAGGCGCTGAGGTGTACCTCGTCGACAACGATGGCCAGAAGATTGGCGAAGGCGTCATCGAGAAGATCCTCAAGAAGTCCAACAAGACCAATGTGGCCAGGGTGAAAGCCCGTTCCTCACGTCCCTCGGGCGAGGCAAGCCGCGTGTTTGAGCTGACCGACGTCAGGGGCTTCATCCTGAAAGACCGCTACAACGCCAACAAGGAACTCACCACCCCCATCTCCCAGAAGAAGATGGCCGAAGGTGATGCCGAGACCTATGTCTGCCACTGCGAGGACATCAAGCTCGACCGCGTGCTGCGCGTCATCGGCAACCGCAAGACCATCTCTGTGGATGAGTTGAAACATATCACCCGCATGGGTATGGGCCCTTGCCGTGGTAAGCGTTGCATCCCCCGTGCCCGTCAGATTTTGCGCTCCTATGGCATCGAGCTGGTGGGCGACGCTACACCGCGTGCCCCGCTGTCGAACCAAGTTAGCCTCGGCGACCTCTACAACCCGCACACCAAAGAGACCTTTATCTTCCCCGAAATGAACGGCGTGAAGAAAGAACAGGTCGAGGTGTTCATCGCTGGTGGCGGTATCGCTGGTAGTGCCTTGTTCCGTTACTTCTCCGAAGCTGGCAAGAAGCCCGTGATGATCAACTACAGCCGTGGTGCCTCGTGGCGCTGCATCGGTGGTGGACGTCCGGCCTTCTCCAACCCCGACATCGCCGACATCGCTGTGCACAACCACGAGATCTTCAAGAACATGCAGAAGGAGCACAACATCAACTACCACCTGACGCATTATGTCAATCTGGTACACGACGAGGCCACCTACAAATCCTTGGACGCCTCACGCGCCTGGAGCGATGCCTATATGATTGAGCGTAAGGACTTTAAGAAGGAAATCTCACCGCTTTGGGACGACAGCAAGGACACTTACAGCCACGCTTTGATTACCCGCGACTGCTGGCAGGCCACACCTGGCCGCGTCATCGACTACATCCGTTGGATTGGCGTGCAGCAAGGCGGTCGCTACTTCGAGGACTGCGAGCTGCTCCATGTGCAGAAGGTCGGCGGACACTACGTCACCTTGGTACGCACCCACGAAGGCGAATTCATCGAATACACCTGCGACCACTTCGTCAACGCGATGGGTTGGGGTGCCGAGAAGTTCAACGACATGTTGGGCTTGGATACGGGCCTCTATCCTGTCAAGCACCAAGCCTTCATCACGCGCCGTCTGCCCATGATGGGACCCAATGGCGGCCCGTTGGACATGATCATCGACCGCCGTCACTACAAGGGCTTCAGCGCCGTCTACGGACAGCAGTGGGCCCACACCGGCCAGATCATCGGCTGCGCCTCGCCCGACACCGATGCCTACGAGGCCCGTCAGAACATCAAGTACAACAGCAAGGAGTTCTTGGAGATTGTCTCTGAGGTCTTCGCCGAGTGGATTCCCAACCTGGGCGAAGTCAGCTTCTTGGCTTGCTGGGCTGGCCGTTACACCGAGCCGCGTTACATCGTCGACCCGGAGGTGGGTATCCTCACCGGCCTGCGCGGCCACGGCTTCATGCTCGGCCAGTACCTCGCCAAGTTGTATGTGGACAAGTACCTCGGCAAGGAGGTTCCTGGCTACATGAAGGATCTGGCCCTCTCTGGACACGGCTTGAGCGAGAACGCGTTCAAGTAAATGCTGAATGCTGAATTATGAATGCAGAATAAGGCTGCCGCGAGAACGTGGCAGCCTTTTCTTTTATCTGTTATCTGTCACCTAAAAACGATCCTCGTTTGTGCGGATGATTCAGCATTTGGCGACCAACTGACTTGGAAGGCGTTTCGTTAATGCGTCTCAAGTATGCTTTCTCTATATAGCCTGTAGCGTATTCGTTCTCGTAGACAAATGAGTTTATCGTCATATCCTTAATGAACATTTTTAAAGTATGAGTATAGATACCATAGTCCATGTTCATTAATAAAGATGTGTTGTTTTCATCAAAAGTATAGGTGTAGGGATAAATCAATGTTGTATCAGGATAATAAACATAAGAATCATAAACCCAAAGCGAATCGATGGTACTATCACGCATCTCTCCAGATTTATCTTCCCTGAAAACAAATTGGATGCCGTTATCAATGTCAAACGGGTCATATTCATAGGTTTCCATTGTAGCCACAATGGGATTGCCCGCATAATCAATGTTGTAATAATCTATCTTCTCAACCCCCCAAATGCCTACAAACGACTGGTAAGTAAGCTCTTTAACCGTTACAATTATCGTATAAAGCGCCTGTGAACCGTCTTCGGCGGTAACAGTATAAATCACAGGCTCAGTGTAGTTCATCGGCACGCCCGAACCAGGACTAACCATCGCTTTTTCAGAGACAACAATTATCGGCACCAAATTGGTCACATCCGCTCCAAAAGGGAGTGTAACAGAAATGGTTTTTGTTTCTTCCACAATAACAGCTTCCTCATCAAATGACTCGAACCGGAATGAGAGAATCTGCTTTTCGCTGCTTTTCTTGGTACAACTCACCATAAGCATCATTATGGCCAAAGCCATCCATAAAACATGCGTAGTCTTTTTCATTTTCTTTGCAATTTAGGGTTTAACATGGCAAAACTACAAAAAAGAAGAGACATGTGTACATATCTCTACTTGTATTTTGGAGACTACCTTGCCACAAATTTCTTTGTTATGCCCGAGATGGTAATGAAATACATACCCTGGGGCAAATCCGAAACGTCAATCTGTTGCGTCTCAGCGTCAATCCTGCCCTGCAGCAACGTCTGGCCCATAATGTTGGTGATGCGATATTCCTCGTAAGGACGCACCGCGTGCGTCCGAACAAACAAAACCCCATTCGTCGGGTTAGGATAAACCACCATGGCCCCTGAGCCCGTCGAAGGGTCCTCAATACCGTTGTGCCATTCTTCATACACCTCATCGCAGTCCTTGTCTCCATATTTGAACACCAGTTCACCCTCGCGCCAATAGCAGCGGATGCCCTCCACGCGGTATTTCTTGCCTTGTGCCATCAGCCTTTCAGGGAAGAAACTGGTCAAGTGGCCGATGCCACACACGATGGTGCCGCCGAAGAGGCCTTGGTCGTCGCTCACAACCAGCATTTTATACAGGCATCCTTCGTATTCTTGGTACTCAACAGTATCCACATGCATGGTAATACCCTCCATACCCACCTTGATTTCCCATTCATCGCCAGCCACAGCCCCGAAATCATAAAGCGGGGTGAACTCCTCCAAATCCTTGTTCCACCAATACACCATGCCGTCTTCCTCATAGAGATATTCGCGTGTCACCTCCGAATGCTCATCCTTATCATACAAGGTGTTGGTGCGGATGATGATGACCACATCCTTGTTGTTGACGGTCGTATCGCCGGAATACTCCAGATGTTGATAGGTAATGCTTCCATTTTCGTTCTGGATTTCGTAATACCATTCCGTCCCGACAAAAGGATAGCCAACCTCAACCCCACTAAACACAGGGTAGCCATCGTTGATATTGTCAACATCATATTCCCAACGGTGTACTAAGGTAAGCACCGTAGGATATTGTTCCACCAAGGCTTCCGCACCTGTATTCAAGGCTTCGACCAAATCGTGGCCGTATTGCACGCTGTCGAGCGACCATTCACCATAATATGTGGTAGGCCAGAAAGCACAGGAATGTTGCAACGGCTCGCCTTGGCTTACGCCAGCATGGTTGTCCAAAAGACCATACCAATAGCAATCGCCGAAATGGTCCGTTTCTCCCTGTTCAAAAGCAATGGCTCCCTTAGTTTCTTCTTCCGTTATGACCACACCCGTATTATACACATTCTGAATGGTGCAATGTCGGAGATATCCATCGCCTCCAAGAATGCCTCCTGCATACTTTGGTGCCCTCACCAAACCTCTATTGAACACATTCATGATATAGGTACGGTTGCTATTCGTTGATCCCAAAATGCCACCTGCATATCCATGATACTCATTTTCAATCGCCACATCACCATGATTGCTGCATTCAATAATATAGAGATTCCCCGATGAAACCCCGACATAACCGACAATACCGCCAGCATATTCATGCGCTCTGCATGTCACCATTCCCAAATTATGATTGTTTTGGACAAAATAAGTCGAATCGTTATTTTCCCTGAACATATAAATGCCAACGATACCGCCACAACAACCTAAGCCATCCACATTAGCATTGTTTGAACACCCTACGACATTGCCACTACCCAAAAAGCCAGCAATCCCTCCTACATGAACATTATATGCGGTATCCGGACAACTGACTTGGCCTGTCTCATTATTGAGGCAGAGCGAAATATCACCATAGTTACACATACCCACCAAACCGCCTACAACTCCTCCGCCATTATACCGACCGCCAACTACTTTTTGATTGTTTGAGCATCCCTCCATCGTTCCATACCACATACTGCCGACTACTCCACCTGTAGCAGAACCGCCCTGAACATTAAAGCCTTCGGCTCTGCCAGTCATCCAACAACCAACAATCACATACGGTGCTCTCATATGCACATCGTTGACTTGCCCCACAACGCCACCAGCAATCAATGAAGATTCAACCTTTACAGCCTCTCTAACCTGACACGCCATGATGGAGTATGTCTGTTCGCTTGTTCCTTGCTCGCCGTATGTGTAACCCGCAAAGCCAATCAAGCCGCCCGATCTACCATTCTCATTGTCGGTTGAGGCGCGTCCGTCATAAATGCTGCAATTAGAAATGTTGGTCAGGCCAGCATAGCCCACAAGGGTGCCCACATATTTCCCATTTCCACTGACATAACACTGCGCTAAATGAACATTGCTGATTTCTGCGCCATTGGTGCAGCCGAAGAGGCCACCCACGGGCTGCGTGTCACCGTCAGTGATAGTTTGATGCAGGTTGATAATGGTTTTGGCATCGCCCCAGCCATCGAAATGTCCTGTGAAAGGATGCTCGGGTGTTCCGATAGAAATCCATTGCTGGACACCACCATCGCAGTTGGCCAGATTGATATTCTCCATAATCTTGTAATAGGCATCGCCACCCGTGCCATCGTTGGTCTGCTGGGCAAGCAAGGCCAGTTGTTCAGAGGTATAAATCAGATAGGGATGCTCTTCCGTGCCGTCGCCGCCTCCGTAGGATTCAGCCGCAGTGCCGTCCCAGCAATAGCCTTGTTCCTCACAATCGTAAGGACCAAGTTGCAGTATTGGCTCGCCATCAACCAGATAGCAACGCAGCCAATCCGGATACGGGCCATCATATATATCACCGACACAAGCGTATGGATAAGGGAACAATCCGCTGATTTCGCCGATACCATCGATGATGGTGCCTCCGCCAAAATAGCCCAATTCTCCATCGTATGAAACCCGTTGGGCATTGAACTGATGGTTATGCCCCCAACCTTCATAATAAGTGAGCTCCGTCACCGTGACTTCATAGGCGCAGGAATCAATTTCGCAAGTCCACGATTCACCCACTTCGGCATCGAAATCATAAAGCGTCGTGAATCTGCCTAAAGTCTGGTTGTACCAATACACCTTGCGGTTGTCTTCATAGACATACTGCTCATCGCCGTTGCCACCAAGGTACTGCCGCGAGATGACACTGCACTGGTGACCTTGAATGATCGTATCACCAAGCACCTCCATGTGATAATAGGTAATGGGGCTGCCCATGAAGGAACTGACATTAAAGTACCACTCCGCGCCCTGGGGAGCGAAACTGCCTTGCTGTGCCACGCCACTGAAGGCGATGGCCAACAGAATTGCTAAGGATAACACTATTCTTTTCATTTTCTTATGTTTTATTATTTCACGATAAACTTATTGCTCACCCCATTATACTTATAAATGTAGATGCCAGGGGCGTAATTGCTCACATTGACATCAATCCATTCGGCATCGGGATTGAGGGTCTTTTTGTCCATCAAGATGCCTCGGGAGTCATAGATGTGCATTTCCGCCGACTTTCCATCAAGGGTATAAGGGATGGAAACTGTCATGCTGGCCGGATTGGGATAGGGGCTTTGGGTGCTGACCACCATCTCATCGGCTGAAAAGTTGCCTTGGGTGGCATATACCTCGATGTTGTAATTGTCGTAACTATTGGAAATCTCGAATCTCAGCTCGTCGCCAGCCTTGTACAAATAGGAAATCAACGACCCCTCCTGCATAAACAGCACCTCACCGTCTTCATTGAGGATCATTGTACACATTTTGCCACCCTGTTTCCAAGGCGTAAGGCAAATCTCAATCTTGTCGTCATCGTTAAAAAGGTGTTTTCCAGCGATGACCACACCAAAAGAGCTGTATCTGATGCCCCATTTCCCCTCCACGGTAAACGGAATCTCTTTAGTCAATTGAAAATCGGCATCATACACCGAGAAGCCTGTTATGGCTTCATCTTCATCCAATTCACAAACGACATACGAGACCTCGGGAAGAATCTCGTAGACATATTCATGTATTGAATTCTGGAAAACACTATGAAGGCCGCCACTATTGTTAGTGAAGGTATGTCTCAAAACGGCTTGCGAAAAAACTGGCATGAAGGCAATGGCCAGTACCAAGGTTAAAACAGTCTTTTTCATTTGTTGATATTTTTGTTGATGGTTTGTTATTCATTTATTCGGTCTGTAGGGCTGTCGTACCACGGCAGTCGCTTGTGGTCATGGCTGCACGGGCGGCTGCCAAGATGCGACAACCCTACAAAACCGCGTTTATCTCACCACAAATTTCTGTGTCACATCCCCCACGCTAACAAAATACATCCCCTCAGCCAGTCCCGTCACGTCAATCTGTTGCGTCTCATCAGTAATCCTGCCCTGCAGCAACGTTTGCCCCATGATGTTGGTGATGCGGTATTCCTCGTTGGGACGCACCGCATGCGTCCGAACAAACAACACCCCATTCGTCGGGTTAGGATAAACCATCAGTCCTGTCGAAGGGCCGTCTTCCTCAATACCGAAATGCCATTCTTCGTACACCTCGTCGCAGTCCTTGTCCCCATATTTGAACACCAATTCACCCTCGCGCCAATAGCAGCGGATGCCTTCCACGCGGTACTTCTTGCCTTGGGTCATCAGCCTTTCAGGGAAGAAACTGGTCAAGTGGCCGATGCCGCACACGATAGTGCCACTGAAGAGGTCCTGGTCGTCGCTCACCTGTAACATCTTGTATAAGATACCTTCATATTCATACAGACTCACCGCGTCCACGTGCATGGTGATGGATTCCGTGCCAACCTTGACGACCCAACTGTCGCCTTCTTGGGCGCCAAAGTCGTAAAGCACGGTAAATTCCTGCAAGGCATTGTTCCACCAATACACCTTATTGCCTCTCTGTGTACTCTCTTCGTAAATGTATTCACGCGTTGTTTCCGTATGCTCGCCCTTGTCATACAAGGTGTTGGTGCGAATGATGATTTTCACATCCTTGTTGTTGACGGTTGTGTCGCCAGCATAATCCAGATGTTGATAAGTAATACTGCCGTCATCGTTCAGGATCTCGTAATACCATTCGGGGTCGCCTTCGCCGAAGGGCAGATACTCAAACTCAGCCCGGATGGTCACATCGAAATTGGGCATGACAAACTTGTTGTCTGCCACGGGAATCCTGAAGGTTTCGTCACCCGTTTTGTAGACCTCGACCGAAGTAAGCACATAATCAGGATGAATAGCAACAGCATAAGTGACCTCGTCGCCCAACATGGCCGAACCTGCGGAAGGCACGATTTGGTTGCCGTTTCCGTCGCCCTCGACGCTGATATTGTGTTGGTTGCAGTCTTCCTCGACAAAATGGACATATTCATAAAAACCCTCATAGGCTTCCCGCGCACCACAAGGCACAATCAATCGAATAGAATCACTGCAATTACTAAATGAATTTCCGCCATCAAACGGAGGTGTGGTGGTCATAAATGTGACCGTCTGCAAAGCCGCGCACTCATTAAAAGCATAACTACCTATGGCTTCAACAGCACTCCCTAAAACCACGTTTTCCAAATGGCTGCATTTGGCGAACACACCGCCACTAAGTCTTTGTACCGAATTGGGAAGCATTATGGAGGTCAAGTTCTCGCACATACTAAATGCCGCTTCAATGCTTTCCACCATATCACCTTCGAACTCCACCGAAACCAATCCCGACTTGGTGAAAGCCGCATCTTTGATCCACCGCACAAATCTCGGTATGACAATGTGCTGCAACGACGAACAACCGCCGAAAACACCCGGATTGATTTTGGTAAGGTATTTGGGCAGCACAATGGAAGACAATGCCTCGCAGTCGCCAAACGCCGCATCGCCGATAGTCGTTATGGAATTAGGCAGATTGATCTCCGTCAAATTGATGCATGCATAAAATGCACCCGTGCCAATGGAGGTAACCGATTCGCCAAGCGTAACGGAAGTGATGTGAGTGTTCAAATAAAACGCTTGGTTACCAATAGCAGTCACCGAATTGGGAACAACATAATGCTCTCCCGACTTTCCGCGAGGATAATACAGCAACGTCTTTGCGTCATGGTCAAACAAAACGCCATCCATCGACATGTAAAACGGGTTATTCTCCGAAACTTCAATCGTTTCCAATGCGCCACACCCAGTGAAGGCATAGGTTCCGATGGTTTCCACCGATGCCCCAAGGAAAACGTAAGTCAAAGACGAACAAAGATAAAACGCATTTTCTCCGATAAAACTGACTGCATCAGGCAAGACAATGGAAGTCAAGGCGGTGCATCCATAAAACGCGCCACTATAAATGTGTGTCACGGAACTTCCGATACTCACCGATGACAAAGCGCTACAGTATTCAAAAGTGCCACAGTCAATGTAAATCACTGAATTGGGAATCACAATGGAAGTCAATCCCGAGCAACCCCTAAAACCTGACAGATACAGCAAGGAATTGGGAAGTGTCACCGAAGTCATTCCCGATTGGTTGGCGAAGGCATCCGTATCAATACCTACTATTTGATAATCGACCCCGTTGTATGAAACGGTTTCGGGTATCTCCACTGCACCTTCCACACCATAATAAACCATATACACATAAACGGTGGAGTCGCTGATGATTGTGTAACAAAGTGTCTGTCCCGTTGGGGCAACGCTTTCAAAATCATAGGCCAAGGCTTGCATCGCGAAGCTGGCCAAAATCGCTATGGTAAAAATCAACTTTTTCATTGTTCTAAGTATTTGATTGTTATTTATTTATTTTTCACATTTTCGGATGTTAGCCGCCAGCCCTTCAACAGGCCTTTAGAACCGAGGCTGGCTTATAGCTAACAGCTAACGGCTAATAGCTTATACAGCATTGACGATTTCCTCAAATGTTCGGTTGTCGTCGCTGAGCTCCATCTTCATTTGTTTGATGCGGTTCTTGCGTTTGTAATAGGATTCGGTCTGGGTGTCCAACAGGATGGAGATCACCTGATTGGAGAAGCCGTTTTTCGAGAGGCAGCAGATGCGCACATCCCACTTGCCGAGTTTGGGGTAGAGCTCCAAGAGGCGTTGTGAGAAGCCGTCGTACACCAAGTCAGTGAGGCTGATGAAGTCGGCCCAGTCGTCATCGCTGAGGTCGAAGTTCATCGTGTCGGAGGTCACCTGCTCGCTGAGGGCCTGCGCCGTGGTGTACACCTTGTTACGTCCCATGATCTTGTTGGTCATCAGCAACTCCTTCTGCGACAGCGTCTGACGGTCGCGGCGCAGGTCGTCGTTGGTGCGGATGAGGGTTTCCATGTCGCTCACCAGCTCGTGGATGCGGTTCTGGTCGCGTTCCACCTGCCCACGGAATTGCTCCACAGCCAGTTTGTGGTCGCTCACCTTCTTCCTCACGAGCATCGCGATGACGAGCAGGGCAATCACCGCCACGGCGATGATGAGCCAGAGTTTGAGGCTGCGGTTGCGCATCAGGACCTCCATCTCGCTCTTTTGCGCCTTCAACTCATATTCCGCTTTCAGGCGTTGCAGGTTCTCGCTGGCGTGCTCCTTGTCGCTCTGCATCATGTTTTCCGTGAAGAGGTCTTGATATTCCATGGCTTTCTCCAAGTCGCCTTCGTTGTAGGCAATGGCATAGAGCGTCTGGTATACCGACATCTTCAGTCCGGCGCGCTCGCTGCGGAGGGCGGCGTTGAGGTAAGGCTTAGCTTCAGTATAGTTTTTTGTGTAGTAATATAACACGCCCATCGTCATGTTGGCGATGTCGGTGTTGTTGTCGTCAAGCTCGCCCTCCAGAGCGCGTCTGACGCATGTCATGGCCTCAGGGAAGTTGCCCACGGGCAGGTAATAGTCGCGGCCCATCTCAAGATAGATGTCGCTCTGCATCGCCCTGTCATTCATTAAGGTGGCGATGCTGAAGGCCGTGTCGTAGTAGCGTTTGGCTTGGGCGAACTGCTCCATCGACTTCGCCACACGGCCGCAGTTGCGCATCGTGGTCATCACTGCCGCAGAGTCGTCGACCTGGCGGAAGCACGCGATGGCTTCGTTGTGCATCTTAAGGGCATCGTCGAAAAGGCCGTGTTTATTGTACATGGCGCCGAGGTTGTCCTTGAGTTGGCCTTCGAGGCGGATGTTTTCTGTCGTTTGCTCACAGCCTTGCATCAGCGTCAGAGCTTGCAGAAAACGCTCCGCGGCCTCCTCCGAGAGGCGTTGCTGGCGCAGTTCGGTGCCTTCATTGTATAAGGTACGCGCCTGCTGCACGCGTTTGGCGGGAGTGTCGCACGAGGACAGCATCACGCCGACTGCGAGGGTCAAGAGGATTAGAGATTTTAGTTTTGCTTTCATAGGCGTTCTTTTTTGACTCGGGACTTCGAGACGCGGGACGCGAGACGGTCCTTCGACAGGCTCATGGGCCTTGTCCCGTGTCTCGCAGTCTCGTGTCTCGTGTCTGAAACACATCGCAAAAATATACAGAAAAAACGCTTGTCAAGTGGTTTTTGGGGAGCCTCTCGGTTTTGTCCATGCTTTTTTGGATTGTCCAAATTTATTTCATTGGAAATCAATGATATAATTTTGACATGGACAAAATTTTGTCCCTATGATTTTTGGGGAAAGAGGATGAAAAATCACAGTCTTTCGAGCCAATGCGAGAAGAAAACATCGCCCACGGAATAGACGGTTCCTTCAAGTGTGGCCTCGGCATTCAACATGCCCATTTTGGTAAGCGAGTCGGCTATCTTCCGGGAAGACGAGGGGCCGCCTATCTGATACCAGGACAGAAAATCAGCTGCCGTGATTTGCCTGACACTACCCTCCTTCGCAACCGCAATCAAGTAGTTCCATTGTTTATATGTTAACATTTGTCGATATTGCAGATACACCGTTTCACCCTGCTTCAGGATTTGATCACACGCCAATTTCACTACAGCCAAATCAATCATCATATTGCCGTTGGCAAAAATAGCATGGCAAAGTTGCTGTGTGTAATAAGTTACTCTTTGTGTCCATTCTAAAATGAATTGGACGGCTTCGTCAGTAATGTTGCGACCACCTTTCCCAAAGAGTTTCCTAATGAATACAGAGTAACTTTCCTCCGAAATCTTATCTAACGAAACAAAGGCAGTACTCGAATAGAACGGCTTCCGCTCATTGGCGAAAATGTCCGCCATAATGTGCATTTTGCTGCCACTAAAGATAAAATTGAGGTTCTTGCACTGCTGAATGTATGTGCGCAGCAAGGCCTCCATGTTTTGCTCGGGGTATTCACGGATTTGCTGAAACTCGTCTATGGCCACGATAATCGGAACTTTTTGACCGTCAAGGAAATCAAACAGGCCGCGTAGCGTATATTCCTTCTCATGATTGGTATGGTAATCAATTAGCAGTTGCGGCTGTGCAGTGAGCGAGTCATAAGTAACGATGGGGCGAAACGACTTGATATAGTTCAAAAAACGTTCTCCAATAGGGGTCTTCGGCTGAAAAGACCGCATGGCCGCTTCTGAAAACAATTTAATGAAATCGTCAAGATTGCGCGAAGCGAAGATGTCAAGATAAACACAATGGACTTCAGGATGCGTTTCAGCGAGTTCATCGAAAAGACGAAAAACCAGGCCTGTCTTTCCAAGACGACGCTGTGAAATAAGTGTCATATTCGTCTGATTCAGGCAGTTGCGCATCATCAGTTGCAGTTCCTCCTCACGGTCGCAGAATAGTTCTTTCGATTCGTAATTATTGATGATAAACGGATTATCCATAGTGACATTCTTTTGATTGACGATGCAAAGATAAACATTATTTTTTCAATTACACAAAAGGTGTTACACTTTTTGTGTTACACCAAAAGTGAAATCATCTACAAGAAATCGACCGCCTATGTCATTCCAACATGGAAATCGAAGATTCGACATAGTCAATCTATAGGCGGTCGATTTCAAAAGGCTTTATTCCTTTGTATTGTGTGCTTTTACGATTTCCTCCTGCTTGTCCTTCGGTGTCGGCATGTACTGATGGAATTCCATCGAGTAGTTGGCGCGGCCCGAGGTGAGGTTACGCAAAGCGGTAGCGTAGCCGAACATCTCCATCAAGGGAACGAAGGCATCCAACTTCTGCGAGCCCTTGCGGAAACGGCGCATGGCCTCGATGCGACCACGGCGCTTGTTGACGTCACCCGTCACATTGCCGATGTAGTCATCAGGCGTGTTGATCTCGACCTTCATCACAGGCTCAAGCAGCACGGGGCAGGCTTTCATGAAAGCCTGCTTGAAACACATCTGGGCGCAGAGCTGGAAGGCCATGTCGCTGGAGTCGACGGGGTGAGAGCTACCGTCCACGAGGACGCACTTCACATCCACGACAGGACAGCCTGCGAAGGGGCCTTTGTTCATGGCCGCGGCCAGACCTTTCTGCACCGAGGGGATGTATTCCTTTGGAATGACACCACCCTTGGTGATGTCGACAAACTCGAAACCGCCGCCCGGGTTAGGCTCGAAGCGGATGACGGTGTGGGCGAACTGACCCTTGCCACCGGTCTGCTTCACATAGCGGTAGTTGCACTCGAACGGCGCGGTGATGGTCTCGCGGAACGACACCGAAGGAGCACCCACCGTGACCGGCACCTTGAATTCTTCCTTCAAACGGTCGACGATGATCTCCAGATGCAGCTCGCCCATGCCCGCGATGATGGTCTCTTCCGTCTCCTCGTCGAAGTGAGCATGGAACGACGGATCTTCGTTGCAGAGCTTGGCCAAGGCCTCGCTCAGCTTGCTGCGGTTCTTCTTGTCGTCGAGGTTGACCTTCATCTCGATAACCGCAGGTGGTATATTGATGGATTCCAACAAGATAGGTTGTTCCTCATCGCAGAGCGTGTCGCCCGTCTTGGTGTATTTCATGCCCACGAGCGCCACGATTTCGCCTGCACTTGCCTCGTTGATTTCCTCGCGTTCCTTTGCCTTGATGCGGAAGATGCGACCTACACGCTCGCTTTTCAATTTGTTGGTGTTGTAAACGCTCATGCCGTTGGTCAGCTTGCCGCTGAAGATGCGGATAAAGGTCTGCTGACCTACATACGGGTCGTTGATAAGCTTGAAGGCCAAGGCCGAGAAAGGCTCGTTCTCGGAGGGGTTGCGACGGTAGGTCTTCCTCGTTGGCAGGGTCGTGTGCGATAACAGCACCCAAGTCATTGGGCGAAGGCAGGTAGTCCACGATGGCATCCAAAAGGAGTTGGATACCTTTATTCTTATAGGCCGCGCCACACAGCACCGGCACCATCATCAGTTTGATGGTGGCTTGACGGATGGCGGCCATCAGCTTGTCGGTGGGGATTTCGGCATCTTCGAGATAGAGTTCGGCAATTTCGTCGTCGAGGTCAGCCACCTTCTCGATGAGGTTGCGACGGGCTTCCTGTGCCTGTTCCATCATGTGCTCCGGAATCGGACCGACGATGCGTTCCTTCTCGATGAAGCGCACTGAGTTCATCTGTACCAAGTCGACCATACCCTCAAAATCGGACTCTGATCCGATGGGCAGATGCAGCGGAACGGCATTGGCACCCAGGTATTTATGCATCTGGTTGACCACCTCTTGAAAGTCGGCACCCGTGCGGTCCATCTTGTTGACGAAGGCGATACGAGGCACGCGGTATTTGTCAGCCTGGTTCCACACCGTTTCCGATTGCGGTTCCACACCACCCACGGCACAGAACACCGCCACCATGCCGTCGATGACACGCAGCGAGCGTTCCACCTCGACGGTGAAGTCGACGTGACCAGGAGTATCGATAAGGTTGATCTGATAGCCGTTCCAATGTGCGGTGATGGCTGCCGAAGCGATGGTGATGCCGCGCTCCTGCTCCTGTTTCATGAAGTCCATAGTGGCCTGACCGTCGTGGGTCTCGCCCACCTTACGGTTGACACCCGTGAAGAACAGGATACGTTCCGAAACCGTAGTCTTACCTGCATCGATATGCGCAGCGATACCGATGTTTCTCAATTTTGTAGTGTTTAAGCTCATTATTTTATGCTGATTTTCAATTCGTTAAAAGCCAGAACCAGAATTCTGATTCGGGCTGCAAAGGTAGGGAAATTTTCGATGCCGATTTTCCTTTATTTCCAAATTATTAGTATTTTTGTCCCCATGTTTCAAATAGAGGATTTCATAGTTGATGTAGTTTACGGGGAACGACTGTTAATTAGTAAGCTAGCAGACCCATCAGAGCTTGACGAAAATATTCGTGTAGCAAGGGTACTGCTCGGCTGCTTCGATGACATGAACATACGAATCAATGAGCATCTGCTGGTTTTTGGACATAAGAACCCTGAATATACCATCAACGAGAAACTTGGCGACCGAAAGGGCGTGGAAAGTGAGAACGGAATCAAATCGGCTTTTCGCAAAGCCAAGGAACAAGGTTGTCAGACTGTGGTGCTTGATTTTGATATGCATATGGCAGACAACATTCTTAAGACCAAAAAGATAGCTTCAGGCATCTATGGTAGGCATGAAGATTTTACAAGTGGAATTATCAATGAGTGCTACATTGTTCACAACAACAATGCCGTTGTAGTGAAATCCGATGCTTTTGCTGTCTCCGACAAGGATACTGCAAAACGACAGATAGAAGATGTGATAGAAAAACTGAGGACATAACCTTATGGGCCATGTCCTCGTATGGGGGTCAGAATGGTCCAGCTTGAATATTGCTGCAAAAGCAAATTGTTCGCGCCCTCTGACGACAATCTGACAGTGCAAAAATACAAATAATTTTACATTCCGCAAGGGTTTTCTGGAAAAAAGTGTCTTCCCCTAATATATTAAACATTTACAAACACCCTTATTTGGGCATAGTTGTTTATTTCCCGAGTTGTCTCGTTTAGTCTATGCCCATCATAAAATGAATATTGAAGACCCGCCGAATCAATTAAATGCTTTTCATCAGAATTACTTGTTGAAAAATAGTACCGTTTGTTGGCACTGAGCATTTCCCTCCTCTTTTCCATTTTGCCTTGGTTACCCATAGGTGTATGGGCCGGATTTAACACCAAGTCGACACTATTCAGCAAGTTAAAAAAACGTTTTTCCAAATCTATTCTGTTTTGCAACCGAAACACAGGACGATTGTTTTCTTTCTGAATGTTCTTTATGATGTTTATCTCGCCACATTGCAAAACCAAACATTTCTTTCCTTTGACACTAAAACAGCGTTTAGTCTCAAGTTCATCAATATAGTGCTCACATAACAGCTCGTTTCCTTCTATTTCTTGAGATGTAGCAAAGAATTGATTAGTAAACATGTTCAATATTTGACCTTTTTCAATTCGAAACAGGCAATTCTTTCTTCTGATGAAAGAGCTCTCATCAGTTTTATTCAATTCAAACAGAATCAAAGAATCTATATTAGTCACTCTGCTTGACAATTCGATACAATCATTCCAATCAAAAATCGTATGTCCACAAAATAGGACTATATCAGATTCCGATTGGTTTATAATTTCAGATACGACATCAAAACGTTTCTTTTTAGTAATGCTGTTACGAAGCGAAACCAATTCAATAATCATTTCATAAACTCAATAGGATTAACTATCGGAATCTCGGACAAGATGAAATCCTTTTCGTTCCGCGTGACAATGCCATCAGTAATTCCAACAGAGACAGCAGCACAGTATTGAACAGCATCTTCAAAATCGCTCCATCCAGAGTGCAAAGCGGCAGTAACCACATTGTTATCAACTGGAGCAGACAACAGCACCTCGCTAATCTGCGTCAAACAATTAATGCGTTCCTCGTGCGACAGATATTTGCGCAATGAATAATAGATGTTAGTGTACGACAAAGCACACAGGCTCAGCTTGTATTCTCCTCTTTCGGCACCATCAAGCAATGCCGCAGCGTCATCGGCTCCTTCGCGGTTAAGCAAAAGGTCGATTATCACATTGGTATCCACAAAATAATGCTTCATACGTCGTAACGGTTTGACAATTCTTCCTTATAATCAAAATCCTTCGGGGCAGTCGCTATGCCACGCAGACGAGAGGATAAACTTTTACCCTCCACATCTTTTCTCTTGAGACTCGTTGCATACTGAATCAACAACAACTCCATCTGCTGCTGCAACCAGCGTGACAATGCATCATCGTCAGCAAATGCAGGTCTGACATCGTCAATTACCGCGTCACTGATTGAAATGTTATAAGTGCACATGATACCTGTCTTTTATGTTTTACAACTGCAAAAATACACAAAATCTCCGAAACACGATAATTACACACAAAGACCTAGTTTTATTTCACAAACCGTCCTTTTCTAACCATCCCATTATCAACCAATGCCTCAACAAAATACACACCAGATACCCATTCCGAAACCTCCAACCGAACTTCAGAAGCACCGCCAGCGGGAACTGTCTTGATGAGCTTTCCCAGCGTGTCATAAACATAGATGGTCTGCATCCCATCGGCTTCAATCGTAACAAAGGACGAGGCAGGCACTGGGAAGATGTTCAGCAAGCCACCTGTGTCTTGGTTTTCATTGACTTCCGTCGGGTCAAAAGTGTCGTTGCCGTCGGTGAGCCATTCAAGGCTAAAGTTGTAGAACACCGTCGAATAACCTGAAGCACCCGCGTAAGCTTCCTCAACATAAAGTCCAATAGTGCCGTCAGGCAGGACGCAAAGCGAGGAATAGGCCGAGCTGTAGGGCACGATGCACTTGCTCACGGGCCAGGTCTCGCCCTCGTCGTAGCTGACATAAACCGTGACCTTTTCGCGGTTGCTGCCGAATGGCACGGAATGGAGCAGGCGGTTTCGGTCGTGGCCTTGGTTTTCGGAGGTGTAACGGATCAGGTCACCGTTGCAAGCTGGTGCTATGATGTCATACCATGTGGAGGTGCTGGGTTGCCAAGTCTCGCCGCCGTCCTCGGAAATGTTGTACCAGCGGTTGCCTGCGTGACGGATGCTCATCAGGATGCGACCGTCAACCAGCTCCGTGACCTTGGCCTCATCGCCCGAAGTGGAAGCACGACCCGACACGTGCCAAGTCTGGCCGTTGTCATCGGAATAAACGGCATGGTTGTAAAGCACTTGTGCCGTAGTCTCACGGATTGCGGCCACGAACATGATGCGACCAGTGGACGTGCGAAGTCCATTGCCCGAGCCAAAGAACGAGGCGCGCCATGTGCGCTGTTCGGGGACAATGCAGTTATCGCCGAAAATGAAGTTGGTGATGTCTTCGGGCTCTGTCCAGGTTTGGCCGTTGTCGTAACTCTTACAAATATAGGTGCGGATTGGATTTGACGGAGTGGAATACCACAAGCCAGGACCACCCACAAAGCCAGCGATGAGGCCGTTGTCGTCGTTGCTCCATGCCAAGGCACAGTCACCGAAGCCATGGTTGACGCCCGTGCCCAAGGCAATGGTGTAAGGCTCACTCCAAGTGTGACCACCGTCAGTACTGCGGTTGCAAACGATGTCGATGTCCTCGGGCAGGTCGCCTTCATTGAATTTGCGCTTATCGGTGGCCACTACGATGCTTCCGTCCTTCGCCGTGATGACCGCAGGGATACGATAATTGGTTGAATTATAGTCTCCCGGCTGCAACAACAAAGTATGAGCAAGGATGATTTCGCGGCTGCCTGAAGGCGAAGGATTGGTGAGTTCGTAGGTCTCTTCGGTAGTTGTAATCGACTTCAACGAAGCGTCAATCATGTTGCCTTCGGTGGCATTGTCGGCCACATGTACTGTAATCCAAAGATAGTTGGTGCCCGAGACAAGATTGCCCTCAAGATTGCAGGTCAAGTCGCCCGAAGCAGGCTCGATGCTGCCGAGCAAGGTGGCATTTTCTGGATGACGCTCGTCAAAAGTATTGATGCTGCCTGTAGAATACACCTTTATCTCCCTAATGTCATTCAAATCCGTCGTCCCATCAAGGTTCAGTGTTATGGATTGCAGTCCAACCACAGCATTGTCGCCCCCAAATGAAACCGCCGCTTTCAGCAGCACATCGTTCGGGTTGCCGCGACCCGTCATGCGCGTGTCTTGGGTCAAAGTGACATTCAGAATCTCGGCGCCCCCGAAGTTGAAATTGACCATCTCGGCATCGTGGCCATGGCCTGATAGATCGGCCAATTGGTTACCGTTGATGTTGACCGTAGTGAAATCGTAAGCGGCAAGCAGATTCGCTTGCATGGTCGCAGAGAGATTGTTTAATTCACTATTGTTCAAGTCGATTCCTATTTCACTTGCACTCAAAGCCATGTCATAAAACCTTACATTGCAGAACGAACCATTGCAGAAGTTAGTCGGCTGACCGCCGCTGTTGCCTGCCCCAACAAACACATCGTGCGTGTTGGTGACTGCCCAGTCATTGACCGCCGCCGCCCAACTGTTGTTGGTCTCGCCGTTGTGGTAAATCCTAATCTCGTTGTTGGTGCGATCCACCACCAAAGCGAAATGCATCCACTCCCCTGCTGGCACGGTGACGCCTGTATAGACCGAAAGTGCATGACCTGAAGTGGCCGTGGGCGTGTTGAGGCCCAAGGACTGCCCGGCGCTTCCCGTGCCAAAGAACTCATAACCAGTACGCTCACTGCCCGCGCCCGTCACCGACATGTCGCGCTTGCAGACATACCGCGGGAAACTGGTATAGGTCTCGTTGCGCACCCATCCGGTAACGGTGAAGCTCTGGTCAGCAGCGATGTTAAAGTCTTCATGATGCGGAATGCGCATGTATTGATCAGTGCCGTTGAAAGTGATGTAATGGCCGGGTTGCGCGAAAGCAGCCGTCATGGCCGTCAGCAGGACAACAAGAGTAAGGAGTTTTTTCATGGTTATTAGGTGTTAGATGATTATTTCGACGCGGGACTTCGGGACGCGGGACACGAGCCTTTTTTGTCCCATAGTCTCGTGTCTCGCAGTCTCGTGTCCTTTTATTGGCGACAAAACTAACAATAATTCGGGACACTTACAACTTTTTCCTATTTTTGCCACACGAATTATGTCCGACACCATCACCATACGACAAGGCCTCGACCTGCCCATCGGCGGAGCGGCAGAGAAGCTCCTCACTGATGCGCGGAGCATCACGACTTACGCCGTGAAACCCACTGATTTCGTGGGACTCACACCGCGATTGCTAGTTGAGGAAGGTGATGTCGTGGCCGTGGGCGACTCTTTGTTTTGCGACAAGAACGACGAGCGCATCCGTTTCACTTCGCCCGTCAGCGGACAGGTGAAAGCCATCGTGAGAGGCGAGAAACGGAAATTGTTGGAGGTGGTGGTGGAAGCGGATTTCAAATCCTCACCAACCATTGCATTGCCACAAAACGCTGAGGATATCAAGGCAGCCATGCTGCAATGTGGCCTTTGGACCATGCTGCGCCAGCGGCCTTTCGGCACCGTCGCCAACCCAGACGACCAACCCAAAGCCGTCTTCGTCAGCGCTTTCAGCAGCACACCTCTGGCACCTGATTATGACTACATCATGCAGGGAAAAGAGGAATGGTTGAAAAAAGGCCTCGAGGCCTTGACGCAATTGACGGAGGGGAAAGTCCATATATGCTTTAAGCCCGAACAAAGGCTTGCGAAGCAACTGCCAACTGAACAACTGAACAACTCCCAACTGACCACACATTACATAAATGGTCCTCACCCATCGGGAAACATCGGCACACAGATCGCCCATATCGACCCCATTAATAAAGGTGAGGTGGTCTGGACAATGAACCTACAGGATGTGGCAGTATTGGGCGAACTGGTCACCACTGGCATTTACAATCCCGAAAAGGTCATCGCCGTGGCTGGACCCAATATCAAGAATCCGCATTATTACCGCGTCAAGGCTGGGGCTTGTTTGTCTGAAATCACTAAGGCACAACTGCTTAACGAAGATAATACCAAGACGGATCGCGTCATCTCGGGCGACATCCTGAGCGGCACACAGATTGCCCTCGATGGTTTCCTTGGCGCATACGACGACCTCGTAAGCATCATCCCCGAAGGCGACTACTACGACTTCATGGGCTGGCTGATGCCGGGATTCAAGAAGTTCAGCTTCTCGAGGACCTTCCTCAGCGGCTTCCTGCCGAAAATGCTGAAATGGAAATTTGACACCAACACCCACGGCGACGAACGTCCCTTGGTCTTCACGGGCAACTTCGAGCGGATCTTCCCCTTCGACATCTACCCCACCCAACTCATCAAGGCCTGTATCATCGGCGACATCGAGCTGATGGAAAACCTTGGCATCTATGAGGTTGAGCCTGAAGACTTTGCCCTCTGCGAGTTCATCGACACTTCGAAAACCGACATCCAAGCCATCATCCGCAAGGCATTGGAGAAACTGAGAAAGGAGGCCTTGCCATGAGAGAGAAGTCAGGGGTGAAGAGTAACATGTTCAAAGGGCTGGCAAAGTGGTTTGAGACGCATGAGCCTAAAGGGAAATGGGCTTGGCTGGGAAGCACCTACGAGGCCTTCCACACCTTTGCCTTCACGCCCAACCGGGTCACGAAACGCGGCTGCCATGTGCGCGATGCCGTCGACCTGAAACGCGCCATGATCACGGTCGTCATCGCCCTTGCGCCCGCCATGCTCTTTGGCATGTGGAACCTCGGCTATCAGACCTCGCTCCGTGCAGTGGATTGGCCTTATGAATTAGGCACGACTGCAAGTTGGTGGTACTGTCTTTGGTTTGGATTCCTCCGTATGCTTCCTATGCTTGCGGTGTCGTATATCGTCGGCTTGGGCATCGAGTTCGCCTTTGCGCAGATACGGCATCATCAGGTGAACGAAGGCTTCCTCGTCACGGGATTTCTCATCCCGATGATTGTGCCCGTCACCACGCCTTTGTGGCAGCTCGCCCTTGCCACCGCCTTTGCCGTCATCATAGGCAAGGAGGTCTTTGGCGGCACAGGCATGAACTTCCTCAACCCCGCCTTGGTGGCACGCGCCTTCCTTTTCTTTGCCTACCCCACCCGCATGTCGGGCGACGGCATCTGGATTGCTGCTGACCTCTGGGGCACCGATGCCATCACGGGCGCCACGCCTTTAGGTGAACTGGCCGCTGGGATGCAACCCACTGCCTCTGCTTTGGATATGCTCATCGGAACGATACCTGGGTCTACCTGTGAAACATCGGTGATTGCCATATTGTTGGGTGCCATTGTATTATTGCTAACCGGCATCGCCAGTTGGCGCATCATGCTATCCGTCATCGTTGGCGGCGGCCTGATGGGCCTGCTATTCAATGCCATCGGCGCCAACGAATACATGCAAATGCCGTTCTATTACCATTACTTAATGGGCGGTTTCATGTTTGGCGCGGTCTTCATGGCCACCGACCCAGTCACGGCAGCGCAGACCAACATCGGCAAGTGGATTTATGGTCTGCTCATCGGCATCTTTACCGTGATGCTGCGTGTCATCAACCCCGCTTATCCCGAAGGCATGATGCTCAGCATCCTGCTGATGAACTGCTTCGCGCCGCTTATCGACCATTGTGTTGTAGCCCGAAACATCAAGATGCGCCAAAGACGCGCTATTGTCCAACGAAAAACTACTGCCCAATGAAAAAAGACATCAACAGCAACCGATATATCTTCTTGTACGCTACGATTTTAATCGTCATCGTAGCGGTACTGCTCACGGTGACGGCATTATGGCTTCAACCTTTCCAGGACCGCAATGAAAAGAACGAGAAGCGCATCAATATCTTGACGGCAGCAGGCATCCCTGATGTCAACGCCAAGAATGCGGCACTGCTATTTGAGAAACATTGCTCGGATGAGTTCCTCTTGGACGAGAATGGCGACCCTACCGAAAGTGAAGAAGGCCTGCCCGTGTTCGTCATCGACCGTCAAACCAGCGTCATTCCCATGCAAGGCAATGGACTTTGGGGCCCTATTTGGGGTTACCTCGCCATCGCCTCCGACGGCAAGACCATCGTGGGTGCCTCTTTCGGCCATAAGTCGGAGACCCCTGGCTTGGGCGGCGAGATTACCACGGACAAGTTCCAAGGCCAATTTGCTGGCAAACAGATCATGAGCAACGACACTCTGGTTCCTGTTGAATTCGACGCCATAACAGGTGCCACCAAGACCTCAAACGGCGTTAAAAATATGATTGACAGTACTTTGGAGAAGTATTCGGCATACCTAAAGAAATTTGCAGAAAGAGGAGAATAAGCCATGGCCAACTTCAAGAAACTCGTCATAGAGCCCTTGCGCAAGACTAACCCAGTTACCGTATTGGTGCTGGGTATCTGCTCATGCCTGGCCGTGACCGCCCAACTCAAGCCTGCCTTGGTGATGGGTGCCTCTGTGACGATTGTGACGGCTTTATCTAACCTCATCATCTCCTTGCTGCGCAAGGGCATCCCCTCGCGCATCCGCATCATCGTGCAGTTAGTCGTGGTCGCCACGTTGGTCATCATGATTGACCAGTTCTTGAAGGCATTCGCATACGAGGTCAGCAAACAACTCTCTGTGTATGTGGGCCTTATCATCACCAACTGTATCATCATGGGTCGTTTAGAGGCCTTTGCGTTGTCGCATGGACCTAGTGAGTCGTTCCTTGACGGATTGGGCAACGGACTGGGCTACAGCTTGATCCTTGTCATCGTGGCGTTCTTCAGAGAACTGTTAGGTTCAGGAACTTTGTTGGGCTACCAAGTCATCCCACAGTCGTTCTACGAAGCTGGTTATCAAAACAATGGCCTTATGATTCTCCCGCCAATGGCACTAATAGTTATGGGTGTAATAATATGGATTAGTAATAAAGACGCGGGACACGGGACTGCGGGACGCGAGACAACTACACAGAAATAAGAAAACTACATATAAATATGCAAGCATTTGAAGACTTACGGATTTGGCAAGATGCTCAAAATATTGCTTTACAAATATATAGTTTGTTCAAAGACAATAAAGATTATGGTTTTCGAGACCAGATTCAAAGGGCTGTCATTTCCATATCGAACAACATAGCAGAAGGTTCAGAATACAACTCGGATAAGACAATGATTCGCTACTTGAGAATTGCAAAAGGCAGTTGTGGAGAAGTGAGAAACATGCTTTATTTATGTCCAAAGATAGGTTATTGTGACGATAAAACAGCCAAAAGTTTAATCTCCAAGTGCAAGTCTTTATCAAGTTCAATAGGAGCCTTCATAGTATATTTAGAAAACAATAATCGTAACAATTAGTAAAAACCGTCTCGCGTCCCGTGTCTCGCAGTCTCGTGTCAATATAGCAACGCTCATGGAATACTTCAACCTGTTCATAAAGTCCGTCTTTGTTGACAACATGATCTTCGCATACTTCTTAGGTATGTGCTCTTATCTTGCTGTGTCGAAGACCGTCAAGACCAGCGCAGGTTTGGGTCTGGCCGTGACTTTCGTTTTGGTGGTTACCGTTCCTGTCAATTACTTGATTAACAAATATCTACTCTCACCTGGTGCGTTGGCATGGATCAGTCCTCGATTTGCCACCGTCGACTTGAGTTTCTTGACCTATATCCTCTTCATCGCCATCATCGCCGCCATCGTGCAGATCTTGGAGATGATTATCGAGACATTCACCCCCTCGTTGTATTCCGCCTTGGGCATCTTCCTCCCGCTGATTGCGGTGAACTGCGCCATCTTGGGCTGCTCGCTCTTCATGCAGGAGCGTGGCTTCAGTAATGTTGGCGAGGCGGCTGTGTTCGGCCTCGGATCGGGCATAGGCTGGCTGCTGGCCATCGTGGCCATCGCCGCCATCCGTGAGAAACTACGTTATTCCAAGATACCCAAAGCCCTGCAAGGCGTGGGCATCTCGTTCATAATCACTGGTTTGATGGGTATCGCTTTTATGGCTTTTATGGGAATTAAACTTTGACCTCATGGACATGACCACCACCATAATCCTCAGCATCGCCGTTTTCCTGGGCATCGTGCTTCTGCTCGTTGCCTTGTTGCTTTGGGTGCGCAATAAACTCATGCCCAAGGGCGAGGTGAAAATCACCATCAACGACGACAAGGAGTTAACAGTTCCCGTGGGCAATACACTCATCAACACCCTTGCCGAGCAGAAAGTGTATCTGCCTTCGGCCTGTGGTGGCAAAGGCTCTTGCGGCCAATGCAAATGTCGTGTCGTGGAAGGCGGTGGCTCGATATTGCCTACAGAAGTCGGCTTCTTCACCCGCAAGCAAATCCAAGACCATTGGCGTTTGGGCTGTCAGGTAAAGGTGAAGGAAAACCTGAAAATCGTGGTGCCGCAGTCGATTTTGAATGTCAAGGAATACGAATGCACGGTGGTCAGCAACCGCAATGTGGCCACCTTCATCAAGGAGTTTAAAGTGCAGCTGCCCGAGGGCGAACACATGGACTTCATCCCTGGCTCCTACGCCCAAATCAAGATACCGAAGTTCAACATTAAATACTCCGATTTCGACAAGGAACTTATTGGCACTGAATATCTTCCCTCATGGGAGAAATTCAAAATGTTCGACCTGCGTTGCGTCAACACTGAGCCGACGGTTCGTGCCTATTCGATGGCCAACTATCCCGCCGAGGGCGATGTCTTCATGCTGACGGTGCGTATCGCCACACCGCCTTTCAAAGCTGACAAATCGGGATTCATGAACGTCAACCCTGGTATTGCCTCATCCTATATCTTCTCGTTGAAACCTGGTGAAAAGGTGTTGATGTCTGGACCTTACGGCGAGTTCCACGTGAAGGAACATTCGGCCAATAATGTACGGCTGCCACAGTGTGACAGCCCTACACAATTGCCCGAGATGATTTGGGTTGGTGGAGGTGCAGGCATGGCGCCCTTGCGTGCACAAATCATGCACCTAACGCGCACTTTGAATGTCAGAGACCGTGAGATGCATTATTTCTACGGAGCTCGTGCCTTAAACGAGGTCTTCTATCTCGACGACTTCCGCCAGTTGGAAAAAGACTTCCCCAACTTCCATTTCCACTTGGCCTTAGACCGTCCCGACCCTACCGCCGATGCAGTGGGCGTGCCTTACACGCCAGGCTTCGTGCATAATGTGATGCACGACACCTATCTCAAGGACCATCGTGCACCCGAGGACATCGAATACTACATGTGCGGCCCCGGCCCGATGAGTGCCGCCGTGGTCAACATGCTCGACAACCTGGGTGTCGCACCCGAGAATATCTTGTACGATGATTTCGGTGGAGGGGCACCGAAGAGCTAAAACATCAGACTTCCCTCAAGTTTCAGCAAAGCGATTTTGTTGGGCAGGCCGCCGCCATAGCCCGTGAAGTTGCCGTTGGCACCCATCACTCGATGACAAGGCACGATGAGGCAGATGGGGTTCCACCCTACCGCACCACCCACAGCCTGCGCAGAACGGACGCTTAACCATTTCGCGATTTCACCGTAGGTCATTGTTCGTCCGAAAGGTATTTCTCTAACGACATCCAACACCGCCTTGCGGAAAGGCGTCAGGCCTTCCATGCGGTAGGCGGGTGTGAAATCTGGCTGACAGCCAGAGAAATAAATATCTAACCATTGGCTGGTATCACGAATTATGTTGGGTAGAGACGCGCCATGGTACGTCTCTACAACATTTGTATCATCATGCGAACCTGCAAATAGCAGACCCGTCAGCACCTCGCCGTCGGTATAAATCAACAGGTCGTCGAAACCTTCAGGCGTTGGATAAAGGAAGGTGTCCATTATTATTCCTCCGATGCAAACTTTTTCAAAGCGGTCTCATCCAAACGCTGCACGGTCCATTCGTCCATGGGAATGGCGCCGATGCTGCGGTAGACCTCCAATGCGGGCTTGTTCCAATCGAGGCAAATCCATTCCATTCGGCCGCAGTTGCGTTCCACGGCAATCTTGGCCAGGTATTTCAACAACGCCTTGCCATAGCCCCTGCCACGTTTCTCGGGAAGGATAAACAGGTCTTCAAGATAGAGTCCTTTGCGTCCGACGAAAGTGGAGAAATTGTGGAAAAACAAGGCGAAGCCGACGACCGCGCCGTCTTCCTCGGCGAAGACCACCTCGGCGGAACGCTCCACAAACAGGGAATGATAAATTGTGGCTTCGTCGGCCACAACATCATCGGCGCATTTCTCGTAAACAGCGAGTTTCTTGATGAATTCAAGGACAAGGCCTGCCTCTTCTGGCTTTGCAGGACGAATAGTAAAGTTAGTGTTCATGCTTGGATTGTTTAAAGTGTTTGTTTTTCATCATTTTCCCTCTAAGGTGTTTCAGCGCGGCAGGCAACACCTCAGGCTCCATCATCTGGAGCACGGTGTTGAATTCTTCGAGCAACTCGGGATAATGGACACTTTGGGCATAAGTCAGTTTTATTGCTAAAGACCTGATGCCGATAGGCTCGTCGGAAAGCATAGCGTTGAAGCAAAAATCTAGGAAGTCGGTGCGGATATGGTCGGCTTCAAAGGGTGTTCTATCTAACAGGTTCATGATGAGTCGGCGTTTGGTGGTGCTCTCGGTGCGCATCACCTCGTCAATGAGGATGTTTTGGCGTTCGGTCAGCCAGGCATCCTCCATCTTGGGCAAATGCGTCAACACCCAAGCGGCATTATCAGAGGTGCGCTTGTCTTCGTCGAAGAGCAACTGAAAAAGTTCCTCCTTGAAGTCGCCACCGGCCAAGGCTTTGGCATCGTTACCGCTGATTCTTCCGGATAGTATGGCTTTGAGTTCGGACATGCTTTAGTTAGGCAACCGCTTTACGGGGAATGTGAAATAAGTATCCGGGAACGGCTCATTCTTCAGGGTAAAGTGCCACCACTCCTCATCGATGGCCTTGAAACCGTGGCGAAGCATGGCCTCACGCAAGATCATGCGGTTGTGGAACTGCTCGGCGGTGATGGGAGCATCGCCTTTATAAGTCCCTGTCTCAGGATCGCCGCCATAATTAGGATGGCTTTCAAGGCCGAACCAATCAAAGGTACCGCCCATGTCAACTTCCTTCTCCGTGGCCATGTCGAACAAGGTCAGGTCGACGGTGGAGCCGCGCGTATGGCCGCTCCGCTTAGCGATGTAGCCCAACTCAAACAGGCTGTCACACGGCACTTCGGGATAGAAATAAGGCTTCATGAGCGTGTCGTTGACATCAGCAGCCCAACGCACGAAGTGGTCGACGGCGCATTGTGGACGGTAGGCGTCATAAATCTTCAGGCGATAGCCATGTTTCATCAGGTCGTCGCTCACAGCACGAAGGCTGTCGGCGGCCTGGCGGGTCATCAAAGCGATAGGCTCCTCATAGCCATCGACGCGTGCGCCGACGAAGTTATAAGTGCCATAGTAACGGATCTCAAGGATGACATCAGGGATGGCTTCGGCCAAGACCACAAACTGGCTGGCATCATTGGTGGGCGACAACATCACTGTCGAGGGAGTGGACTCCGTTGGCTCGTTTTTGGTTTGACGGCAGCCGCAAAACAAGACAGCAGCGAGTATCACTATGACAATTCGTTTCATTTCCTATAGTATTTGAGCAGTGTGGTTTTTGGTGTCTACTTTGCCAATAGCATCGATGATGACGCCTTCTTCGTCAATGACGTAGGTGGTACGCAGCGTGCCTTCGGTGACTTTGCCGTACATCTTCTTCTCGCCCCAAGCCTCGTATGCTTTCAGGATGGTCAGGTCGGTGTCGGCGATGAGGTGGAAAGGCAGATTGTATTTGGCGATGAAGCGTTGATGTGAGGCAGCGCTGTCGCGGCTGACACCCAACACGTTATAACCTAGGGCGAGGAAGCGCTCGTAGTTGTCGCGCAGGTCGCAGGCCTCGGCGGTGCAGCCCGGGGTGCTGTCCTTGGGATAGAAGTAAAGCACCAGTTTCTTTCCGGCAAAATCGCTCAATTTGACGAGGTTGCCGTTCTCGTCTTTGCCCTCAAAATACGGGGCTTTGGTTCCTTTTTGCAGCATGGTCTAAATGTTGTTTAATAGTTGTTTCAGGTATCAAATTCCAAAGCTTTCATTTCAGAAAGGCTTTTGTTTTCCTTGCAAAAGTAGAAAAACTATCGGGATTGGAAAGTCAAATTGGCATTAAGTTGTATTTTTGCGCCATGATGGGACACAAAACCAGAAAAACACTTCTGATAACTTTGTTTCTTGCGCTATCTTCAGGAGCACTTTTCGCGCAAGAACACCCACGCGTGTTGTTTGTCGGCAACAGCTACACGCAGGTCAACGACCTTCCGCAGATGATAGCCGACATCGCGCAGAGCATGGGCGAGGACATGGAGTATCGCAGCAACACCCCTGGCGGCTGCACCTTTGAGATGCACTGTCATAACCAGTCGATGATGTGGATCTGCGAAGGCGGCTGGGATGTCGTGGTGATGCAGGAGCAGAGTCAACTTCCGGCTTTCCCCATGGATTCGGTGGAGATGTACGTGTTTCCTTTCGCGCAGCAACTGGTAGATTCCATCTATGCCCATAATCCCTGCGCCGAGCCGATGTTTTTCATGACTTGGGGACGCAAGAACGGCGATACGGAGTTTGGCTATCCGCCGATGGACACCTACGAGGGCATGGACAGCCTTCTCTATGCACGTTACATGCAGATGGGCGAGGACAACGACGCCTCGGTGTGTCCCGTGGGCCGTGTGTGGCATTATCTTCGCGACCACAATGCGGAAATCGAACTTTACATGATGGACGAGAGCCATCCCTCTTTGGCAGGAAGCTATGCTGCCGCTTGTGCTTTCTATACCATGATCTTTGGTCGCGACCCTAACAACATCAGCCACAATGCTGGCCTCGATGAAACCGCTGCCCGTGCCATCCGTTCTGCCGCACATGAGGTGGTGTTCGACTCCCTTTGGAGATGGCAACGCCCCTCACCAAAAGCCGATTTTGTGGTTGATAGTGTAGATTACCTCAATGTCCGTTTTGCGAGTAAGGCCAAACTCTATGAAGAACAAGAATGGTTCTTCGGCGACGGCGAAAGCCAACAAACCAACGACACTATGCTTTGGCATACCTTCCCCGAGGGTGGTATCTATCTCGTGAGGCAAGTCGTGAGTCGCCATTGCATGGCGGATACGGTCTGGCAACTTATCAGAGTGGAAGCACCATCCGTTGGCATTGCAGAGGGAAACAACTTGTCGGCAATTTCAATCAGTCCCAATCCAGCCGAGGATGAAGTAGTGCTGCACATGCCCGAAGGAATGGTGGCCGAGGTCGTCCTATATGGCATTGACGGTAGGGAAATATGGCGAAAAGAAATGGGGAATCCATGCAACACCATTGCATTGCAAGGATTTCCTAGTGGCATTTATGTGCTGAAAGTCGTCACACCGCAAGGCACTGTGTTAAGGCGGCTTGCCAAGCGATGAACGGGTTATTTTGCCGGATCCCACTTTCAGTGGAAATTTGCCTGACTTCCGATAAACAAGTTTTTTTTGCGTTTGACGATCTCAAAACAAGGAATTCTCATGACCACAAAGAAAACAATGACAAAGAAGGAAGCTCGTTGGACGGACATCATCTTGCATTTGGTGTTTCTCGCCGACGAAATTGTGTGGGATTAAGATTGAGTTTAACTTTTTAATAATTTTGAGGGGCGAAGAAGTATTTTGACTATTTTTGCAGCTAACTAATCACAGCCTGAATATGATAGAAGAATGGAACAAATTCGTTTATGATTTGATTGAAGCCAAAAAAAAGAATGTAGAGGAGGATAAATACCACGCTTTAATTGAGACCCAATTACAATTACTGGGTTGGGCAAAATACAAAGGTGAAATTTGCCACAAGCCTAACATTCCTATAGGTAATAGAGAACACATTCAGCCAGACATCCTCATCAAGAAAGATGATGAGGATCAATTTGTCTTAGAAGTAAAACGTCCTGTTCACACACAAACTGAAAGAGAAAGATTACAACTTGAGTCCTATATGCGACAATTGAAAGTCGAAGTGGGCATTTATGTTGGAGAAAGCATAGAAATCTTCTATGATGGGCCAAAAGAGAAATCAGCTGTTTCGATAATGCAAGTCCCACTTGAATTGGACAACAAATTGGGAGCAAAGTTTGTAGAGAAATTTTCTAAAACTAACTTTAGCAGAGATGCTATCATGAGTTTTTGCGAGGAGCGCATTAAAGAAATGCAGCATTTAGAAAACTTAAATAAAATAAAAGAGAATCTCATTTTAGACCCCCAGGGGCAAATTACAGAAAGCTTAAAAAATTCATTGGTTGAAAAATACAATGGTGTTTTCTCTGAAGATGACATTAAAGCGATGCTTGCCACAATTTGCTTTTCTGCCTCTTCCATTGATTCTCCCAAACCTTTAGTTACGACAACTGCCAAATCGATCAAAAGAAAAGCAAAAGAGACTCCTCAAAAAAGAGCACAAGGCAATTCCGATTCATCTATATCTTGTTTTCTAAAAAGCAAAGCTGATGCAAACGGTATCTTCTTCACCAACGACCACTCGCTAATTGTATTACAAGGAAGTAGGATAAGCCTTCAGAATTCAGCCGGAGTTACTGACTTATTCCGCAAAAGACGTGACCAACAGATATCCGCATACACTGAAGTAGTAAATGGCGAACGAATTGTTAAAGAAGATGTCTTATTTGATTCTCCAAGCGCAGCTGCTGGATTCTGTACTGGAAGAAGCTCCAATGGTTGGAAGGAATGGAAAGATGAAGCAGGAAATGAAATAACAATTTACAGATAGCCAAGAATTTAACCCGTATATGAATCTCCCTAAAATCCATTCCATTAGCAAGAAGATTCTCGTCGCGTTGTTGGGCGCTTTCCTGAGCATCTTCCTGCTGTTCCATGCCTCGGCCAACCTGTGCATCCTGCGCAACGACGGCGGTGCGTGGTACAACGCTTTCTGCGACTTCATGGGCACCAACTATGTCATCAAAGCCTTTGAAATCGTGCTGTTTGGTGCCTTGCTGCTCCACATCGTCCTGACGCTTTGGCTGGCCATCTCCAACAAAAAGGCAAGACCCCAAGGCTACCATAAGCCACAACACTCGAAGACGCATACAGGCTCCAAGCTGCAAGTCTGGACGGGCATCCTCATCATCGCCTGCCTGCTGCTGCATTTCATGGACTTCTTCTTCGTGAAACTCGGTTGGGTAGACGGCAACCTCGACTTCTACGCGCAAGCCCATGAGAAATTCAAAATCCCCCACATCGCGATAAGCTATTTGGTGTTTTTCGTGGTGGTTTGGTTCCACATGCGTCACGGCTTTGCGGCCATGTTCCAGACTTTGGGACTTTACAATTATAAATACGGAAAGGTCATCGAGATTATCGGCATCATCTATGCTACGGTCGTCTGCCTGATGTTCGCCGCAGTAGTCATTGGTGTTTATATTGGATGTTAACCATGAAATATTATTCTATGACACGAGACTTCGAGACACGAGACGCGAGACAAAAGTCCCGTGTCCCGCAGTCCCGCGTCCCGCGTCAAAAACAATGAATATGAAATTAGACTCCAAAATACCCGCCGGTCCGCTCGCCGAGAAATGGACCAACTACAAAGCCTCGCAGAAGCTAGTCAACCCGGCCAACAAGCGCAAACTCGACATCATTGTGGTAGGCACAGGACTAGCTGGTGCCTCGGCAGCCGCCTCATTGGGTGCCATGGGCTTCAATGTCGAGATTTTCTGCATCCAGGACTCGCCGCGCCGCGCCCACAGTATCGCTGCCCAAGGCGGCATCAACGCAGCCAAGAACTACCAAAATGACGGCGACAGCGTGGAGCGTCTTTTCCGCGACACCATCAAGGGAGGAGACTACCGCGCCCGTGAGGCCAATGTCTACCGTTTGGCCGAGGTCAGTGGTGCCATCATCGACCAATGTGTGGCGCAAGGTGTGCCCTTCGCCCGCGACTACGGTGGACTGCTCGACAACCGCTCTTTTGGCGGCGCACAAGTGAGCAGGACCTTTTACGCCAAAGGGCAAACAGGACAACAATTGTTACTTGGGGCTTATGGCGCCTTAAGCCGTGAGATTGCCCGAGGCACAGTGAAGCTGCATACCCGTTGCGAGATGATGGACTTGGTTATTGTGGATGGCCGTGCCCGTGGCATCATCGTCCGCAACCTTGTCACTGGCGACTTGGAACGTTATGCCGCCCATGCCGTGGTGCTGGCCACTGGCGGCTACGGCAACCTCTATTACCTCTCCACCAACGCCATGAATAGCAATGGCAGCGCGGCATGGGTATGTCACCGCAAAGGCGCCGCCTTCGCCAACCCATGTTATGTACAAATCCACCCCACCTGCATCCCCGTCCATGGCGACTATCAAAGCAAGCTCACGCTGATGAGCGAGAGTCTCCGCAACGACGGCCGCATCTGGGTGCCCATGAAGAAAGAAGACGCCGAAGCCATACGCGCGGGCAAACTGAAACCCACCGACATCCCTGAAGAGAACCGTGACTACTACCTAGAGCGACGTTATCCCGCCTTCGGCAACCTCGTGCCGCGCGACGTGGCCAGCCGTGCCGCCAAGGAACGCTGCGATGCTGGCTATGGCGTAGGCACTGGCTATGCCGTTTACCTCGACTTCGCCGATGCCATCCAACGCCTGGGCAAAGACATCGTCGAGCAGAAATATGGCAACCTCTTCCAGATGTACCAGAAAATCACGAACGAGAACCCTTACGAGACCCCGATGATGATCTATCCCGCCATCCATTACACCATGGGTGGCCTCTGGGTCGACTACGAACTGCAGACCACCATCCCCGGGCTCTTCGCCGCTGGTGAAGCCAACTTCAGCGACCACGGCGCCAACCGCCTCGGTGCTTCTGCCTTGATGCAGGGTTTGGCCGATGGGTATTTTGTACTGCCATACACCATGCAGAACTATCTTGCCAACCAAATCTATGTGGGCAAGATATCGGTGACATCGCCCGAGTTTGACGTAGCAGAAGAGGCGGTAAAACAGCGCATCAGCCGACTGATGGGAATCGGAGGAAACAAGACCGTCGATAATTTCCACAAACAATTAGGCAAAATCATGTGGGAATATTGTGGCATGGCTCGCAATACCGAAAGTCTCACGAAAGCCAAAGAACTGGTTGCCAAACTTGAAGACGAATTCTGGAAATCCGTTTTCATCCCTGGTACGGCCAACGAGTTTAACCCTGAACTGGAGAAGGCTTGTCGTTTGGAAGACTATTTCGAGTTAGCGCAACTCGTCATCGCCGATGCCTTGCACCGCGAGGAGTCGTGTGGCGGGCATTTCCGCACCGAGCATCAGACCGAGGATGGCGAGACCCTCCGCGACGACGACCACTTTATGTATGTGGCCACATGGGAATACCAAGGCCACGGCCAGCCTGAGACCATGGAGAAGGAGCCGTTAGTTTACGAACATATTTCAATTGCAAAACGAAACTATAAATAAGACACGAGACGCGAGACTGCGAGACACAAGTTATTGTCTCGCGTCCCAAAGTCCCGTGTCCCGAGTCAAAACAGACAACCATGAGATTCACACTACATATTTGGAGACAGGAAAGTGCAAAGGCCAAAGGCCATTTTGAGACCTACGAGATTGACAACATCAGTCCCGACTGCTCCTTCCTTGAGATGCTCGACATCCTGAACGAACGGCTCATCAACGACCGCATCGCGCATCCCGTGTGCTTCGATAATGACTGCCGCGAGGGCATCTGTGGCATGTGCGGACTCTATATCAACGGCAGGCCACATGGCAACGACGACGGCATCACCACCTGCCAGCTTCACATGCGCAAGTTCCATGATGGCGACGACATCTGGATTGAGCCTTGGCGGGCAAAAGCCTTCCCCGTCATCCGCGACTTGGTGGTTGACCGTTCCGCCTTCGACAAAATCATCCAGGCGGGAGGCTACATCAGCACCACCACGGGCGGCGTGCCCGACGCCAACACGATTCCGATTCCGAAACATAAGGCTGACATGGCCATGGACGCTGCTTCCTGCATCGGATGCGGTGCTTGTGTGGCCGCCTGCAAAAATGCCAGCGCCATGCTGTTTGTGGGAGCCAAAGTCAGTCATTTGGCTTTGTTACCTCAAGGTCAAATCGAGGCCGCCGATCGCGTCAAAAAGATGGTCGCCAAGATGGACGAGTTGGGCTTCGGCAACTGCACCAACACCTACGCCTGCGAGGCCGAGTGTCCGAAACTCATCAAGCGGCAGAACATCTCAAGGCTCAATCGGCAATGGATTGGGGCGTTGTTTGGGAGAGACAGAAAGGAATAATTTGAGTTTTTTTATACTCAGCACTTGCTCTTTCACGAAAAATTTGTATTTTTGCATTTGAAAATTGGTTGATGGTCGCAACATGGTAGCGGGGAGCCGGTTTTTGCCGCCTTATATTGAGGGTTCGACTCCCTCCGCCAATTTTTCAAAACACTGGTCGATGACCGCAACGGGTAGCTTCACGCCTCAAAAGGTGAGATGATTGTCGGTTCAACTCCGACCGCCAGCAATAAAGGAATGGCTCAAACCATTCCTTTTATTTTATCATCCTATATTGGGAATTGTCAAAGGCTTCTTTAATAACAATTCCCCAAGATTTGGCGGCATTGATGAATTGCCCTCTTTTCACTTTGAAATTAGGATGAACAACTACTTTGACCAACTTGCTTTCATCGTACGGGTAGGTGAACACGTATATTATCTCATTTTGAATCGGGTCTTCATAGATATGAAGTGGAGTCCTCAATGCTTTTTCTATTAGGTCATAATTGCTGACTGGGACCGCCGCTCCTTTCTTTTCTTTTGGATGATGAGCATACTTGAAAATGGTGTTTTGCGTCACCACAATCAAAGAAGACAACAATTCTACTCCTTTCTTTTTCGCATCCTCAATTACCATCTCATTCAGAGGGGCAACTACAACCATCTGTCCATTGCCCCTACCCTGTGAAAGCAACTCCTCCGCAAATTGCCTTAAACTTCCTTGATAATACTCCATGACTCAGCTTCCCCAGTTATCCCTATCCAGACTCCTATAATTAATTGCCTCGGCCAAATGCCCCGTCTGGATGTTTTCACTGCCGTCGAGGTCAGCGATGGTGCGGGAAACTTTTAGAATCCTATCGTATGCGCGAGCCGAAAGTCCCAAGCGGTTCATGGCATTTTTTAGGATATTGCGGCATGGTTCGTCAAGGTCGCAGTATTTCTGGATGAGCTGCGAAGTCATCTGGGCATTGGCATGAATGTTCGGGAATTCCGCATAGCGCTCCTCCTGAATTTTCCTCGCCTTGATGACGCGCTCGCGCACTGCCGTACTCGACTCGCCTCGCTGCTTGGCCGACAAATCCTTATAGGCTACAGGCACGACCTCAACATGCAGGTCGATACGATCCATCAATGGTCCACTGATGCGGTTGAGGTACTGCTGCACCATGCCTGGTTTGCAGGTACATTCCTTATCGGGATGGTTGTAATAGCCACAGGGACAAGGATTCATGGCCGCTACAAGCATGAAATTGGCTGGAAAATCGACGGTCATCTTGGCGCGCGAGATAGTCACAATCCTATCCTCCATCGGCTGCCGCATCACTTCCAGCACGGTGCGTTTGAACTCCGGAAGCTCATCAAGAAAGAGCACTCCATTGTGTGCGAGCGAAATCTCACCAGGCTGCGGATAGGTGCCGCCACCCACCAAGCCAGCGTCGCTGATGGTATGATGGGGACTACGAAACGGCCTTGTCCTGACCAAAGCTGCATTGCGTCCAATCAAGCCCGCCACGGAATGAATTTTGGTCGTCTCCAATGCCTCGGCCATGGTCAAAGGCGGCAGAATGGTGGGCATACGCTTGGCTAACATGGTCTTGCCACTGCCTGGAGGGCCAATAAGGATAACATTATGTCCACCGGCGGCTGCGATCTCCAAGGCGCGCTTGATGTTCTCCTGCCCACGCACATCGCTGAAGTCAAAATCGCAGGTGGTCTCCTGCCACGACTCCGCCATGTCGACCGTCACTGGCTGAACAAGGAGTTCACCGTTTAGGACTGACACCACATCATGGATGTTTTCCACACCATACACATCCAAGCCCTCTACTACTGCAGCCTCACGCGCATTAGACTTAGGAACGATGAGCCCTCGGAAGCCGTCTTGCTTCGCCTTGATGGCGATGGGCAAGGCTCCTTTGATGGGTTTGAGTGTGCCGTCGAGGGAAAGCTCACCCATGATGATGAACTGCTCCAACAAGTCGGTGTTGACTTGTTCCGATGCCGCCATGATGCCGATGGCGATAGGTAGGTCGTAGGCCGAGCCTTCCTTACGGATGTCGGCGGGCGCCATGTTGATGACGATTTTCTTGTGAGGATAGTAATAGCCAAGGTTGGCGATGGCAGCCTGAATACGCTGCTGGCTTTCCTTGACCGCATTGTCGGGCAAGCCGACCAGATAGAAGTTGATACCTTTGTCGATGTTCACCTCAATGGTGACCTGAATGGCTTCGATGCCGAAAAGGGCGCATCCGAATGTCTTTACTAGCATAATTCTTTGTTTTTAAAGTTTCATGCCGCAAAGATGCAAACCTTGTCAAGAAGAAGCCGTTGAACAAACGTTTGTTGTCGACAGTAGTCGTTTGTTGTCGTTTGCTGTCGGATATATTGTTGATTATTATTTCTTTGGCTTATAACCCGAATCTTGGAAAATGTTTTGCAAATCCTTTCGCTGCATCAGGTCCTGGAGGGAGGTCTCGTTGTTAGAGCAATAGCTGTGGATGATGTTCAAGCCAAAAAACTCGCCCAAGCGCGAGGGTGCGTCGTTGCTGTAGGCTTGCGTGAAAGGTCCGTCACCGAAAAACATCATGTAGGCGTCCAGGCCGGCATCGTAGAGACGGCGGCTACCCACAATGTCTGCCCACATCTCGCCCTCGTTCTCCACGGCCCACTGCCATTGGTCGGACGAATAACCAAGTAAAACGCTGTCGGGCAGTTCGGGACACATCGCCTCGACGAAGAAGTTGCGGCGGCCGTAAAATACCATCTCGCCCACAATCTGACCTTGCTTGCGCCATTCGTAAAGATAGTTCATATAAAATTGTTCGGCTACCTCCTTGGCTAAGGTCGACACATTGCGACGCAACGACATGTATCGCGGCATGCCGATTTGGTCGTACACGTCCTCGTCGTTGAGATACCAATCCAAGGAAATCACCATCTGGTCATTGAAAATTTGGACAGGCGGCTCATCAGGATGGATTCCCGTGATGCAGGTAAAGACCTTCTTAGGAAGCTCAATGTCAGGGTAATAGTAATGGAAATGCGCAAACACATCCTCCACCAATGGCTCTACTTGCTTCAGGTCGGGGAAAGTGTTTTTCACCTTTTCAGATAAGGCGATGTTAAACGGGTCGGTGGCAAAATCCTTGAGGTATTGCACCGCCTCAGCATTGTTAAGGTCGCCGCTGAGGAACACACGGTAGCGGTCTTGGATCTTCATCAGCTCCGCCTGAAAATTAGCGGTGTCCAGATTGAAGAGCACCGCCTCGTAACGGTCGAACTCGAGGTCGTAAGGATCTGTTTTGACATTGAGTTTCGTCTTATAAGCTGGCTCCTTTTCTTGGCATGAAGCCATGACAAGGCAGATGGCGAGAATAGTGAGTATTCTGTTCATGGTTCTCTTAGTATTTGTTGACGCAGCATCTCGTATGCGGCTATCGTGGCGCGGTTGATGACGTTCTCACGATCTTTGCCGAAGTTGAAGCGCTTGGAAACGACACCCTGCTTCGAAGCCACGCCAATCCACACCGTACCGACAGGGCTTTCTTCTGTGCCGCCGCCAGGACCTGCTACGCCTGTCGTGGCCACGCCGAAGTCGGCCTCCATCAGGTCGCGCACGCCCTTGGCCATGCCTTCCACGACTTGCTGACTCACGACTGTATGCTTCTCAATGGTCTCGGCTGGCACCCCCAACACCTTGGTTTTCATCGGCGTGGCATAAGTGACCGCCGTCCCCTTGAACACCTCCGAGCTGCCCGGTATCAGCGTGATACCGGGC
>Ga0265301_10000887_pt1 | contig 40950 bp, 30 predicted proteins | sample AusTroGonzalo_MG_2_FD_193488 | JGI IMG/M metagenome (GOLD analysis project Ga0265301, IMG submission 193488) | Bovine rumen microbial communities from tropical cattle in Woodstock, Queensland, Australia - Gonzalo_04 | ecosystem: Host-associated > Mammals > Digestive system > Stomach > Rumen ...
CTATCCATTCTTGGCTAACCATGGTAAAATCTGCCGCGTCGGTATTACTCTTTGTTGAAACAGCTACACCGAAATGCTCTGCACACCAGGTTGAGGCACCGGAGGCATAGAAAGAAATCGAACCGCCCAATCGAATTTTAGGCGAAACAAGATAATTATCCGGTGTTAAGGCACCAACGTTATTGATGTAGGATTCTGAATAAACGTACCATGATTTAGCGTTCCATGTGTGTCCGTCTCCATCGGCATCAATCGTCGTCCAACCTGCCAAATCACCATCAAAATTCGTGGTGCCGGAGAATAATTCGCCCTCTTCTTCAGTATATTCACCTTCTAAATAACGAATCTCATATCCGTCAGCCTCACCGTCCCATGCAAGCGTAGCGGTTGCGTCTGTAGTCTCAGCTTGTATATCGGTCGGAACTGCACAAGAAGAACTAATCGCCCCGTCTTTGTATTGGAAAGTGATGTTATTGCCAACTTGGGTGATTCCTGTTACAGGCTTGCCGGAAACACCGGACCATGAGGTTACATTCTCTTTTCCTGGGAAGACATTATTGGTGCCGTCATTGACTTTTTCCCATTTAGCTTTAGTTTCATTGTATACCCATTGTTCCCCGATCATGGTGCCGCTGGAGCACACTAAGGTATATAGCGGCGAACCGGATGTACTACTATGATTGGGCTTATTGCTACTCCATGCGGAAGCGTTGAAGTCTAATCTCCAAATAACCATTCCGCTTGCAGGTAAGAAGGAGTCCCAACCACTTTTCTGGCGGTTCTCTAAATAATAGCACAAGCCACTTGAGGTTGGACCTTGTTGGGTTCCGCTGGCATTGATTTGGTATACATTATAGTCCTCGCTTCCATTCGGGTATAACGTTACGTTTGCACCTTCGTTGCCCGGGTTAATCGGATCTATCCAACCGAAAAAATATTTCTCCCACGGATCATAGTTAGGCGGGCAGTGACTGCCTCCGTTATAGGAACCTCCATCCATAATATTCCACTCATTAGGGGTGAGATGGTTTTCATAATTGTAACCGTAGGAGGTGTCATAGAAATCCGGCAAACCCATTACGTGTCCAAACTCGTGACACAATGTACCAATACCGTCTAAGTTACCGGAACCGTCCAGTTCAGCCGAACATGCGTAGTTGTCAATTGCTTTGCCATCCATTATCAGCAAATTGTAATCCGACTCACTATTGATGTAATAATCGGTCCTTCCATGGGTGCGTCCGTAGTACAATTGTCCGATGAGGCTGGAATTGTGTGGCCAGATGGTGCTGACACTACCTCCATTGGCTTGTCCTTTGCCGGCGAAGATGAAATACACGAAATCTACATAACCGTCGTTGTCACTATCATACTGGCTGAAATCACATCCCTGTGCTTCAGCTGCCAGTACCGCGTCAACTACAAAATCACCCATGTATAAATCATGCTCTCTACTTCCATCTGATTGTTCAGGGCCGTCTTCGCCGTAATATTCTACATTGTTAGGAACGTTAACCGGACCAAACACGTCAAACACAGGGCGGTACGCACCGTTAGACTGATCCGCAAAATACTGCGCGGCTGAACCGTATTTCTTGTTGTTGTACGTGTTGTTTTGGCAATTTTCGGAGTTACACATGTCGTCAAAAACGGATTGTGTGTGATTGCTGTTCATCTCCGAATCGGAGAAATTGACCAGAATGACAACGCCCTTTGGGGCCAAGTTAGGCGTCGTACCTACGGCTTTCTTTACACGCTTCATACCCTTAGGGGCAAAGTCAGGTGCTGCATTGCGCATTTCACGAGCGCGCGTACGACGAGCCCGGAACTCCTCCTTTGTAGGCAAAGCCTTATCACTCTTCACAAACGTACCATCCGCTTGCTCGATGGCTAACTTGCCGTCCTCGGTTGCCCAATAACTACAATACTCGTCGCCTACTAAGCGAACCTCAATGGTCGTGCCATCACTTGCGGTCTTTGTTTGCCAACCAGGATAAGCGGGCACTGCCCACAATCCAACCGTGCACAAAATAGCCACAAGGCTAACAATAATCTTTTTCATAATATCTTTCATCTTTCATCTTTCATCTTTCAATTTTCGTGTCTTAGGTGCTTAAAGAACAGATTGACCATCATTACAGCAATCGTACCTACTACCGCTTCAGCATACATCCCATACCCGCATAAGCAACCAATCGCTGCCGCGCACCAAACCGTCGCCGCCGTCGTCAATCCCTTCACCGTGTCGCCATCTTTGAAGATAATACCGGCTCCTAAAAAACCGATTCCGGATACGACCTGCGCGATGATACGCGAATTGTCCCCGGTCAGCATCGTCGGGGACATCAACACATACAACGCACTACCGATCGCAATCAGCGAAATCGTTCGTGTCCCCACTACTTTCCCGTGCAACTCCCGCTCCATACCAATCAAATAACCCAGCGCCGTCGCCAATACTATCTTGGTCAATAATCCCAACCAATCCGTTTGCAAAAAACTCTCCATATTTTCTTTATATACAAAATTGCGTGCAAAGGTACAAAAAAATTTGCATATATGCAAATAAAAAATAGAAAAAAGCGCTTTGTGGGCGCTTTTTTCCAAATTTAAGTTCTTACTTTCCTTTTTAATCAGTCATCCATCCACCACCAAGGATAGTAATCATTTGATGACGATTTGGCTTTACATTTACCTTGTTCCTTATACTCCGGATGATTCTTCAACCAACTGGTTTGAGTCGCTTCGTCCGCTTCGTCCCAGAGGATAAAGCTCACGGAATCAGTCGCTTGCAATTTTTTGTTGATGTAGAACTTCAATAGCCCGTCTTCCGTTTTTAATTTTCCATCAGCTGTCACAGGAACAGTAAACGAATATTCATTATGTGCTTCCACTTTTTCATTATCCACGATAGTTGATTTCTCTTTGGTTGCTCCATCAATAAAAACAATACTCATTTTAACATCTTTATCACCCAAGTTCGCATACGCAAAATCCATCTCGAAATTCCGCTGACCGCAGACTTTATAATACCAACCGGTTGTGGATGTTTTATGGGAGGAGAAGCGCAAATCACCTATTGGGCGGTCATAAATTACCGTGCGAGGATAATATAGATGTTCGGCTATGACGCGAAGTTTTTCTTTACTTTCGGTGTCGCCAAAACGGTATTCGACGTTGAAATGTGAAGAAAAATCTTTTCCATCCCTTATGGATCCCCATGAATATTTGGTCCGCCATTTGACCTTTATTTGCCCCTTCCCGTAAGGAGGAATCGGCTCTTTGGGGTATTCGGGAGTCATTCTGCCGGTATAACATTTAACACCGGTAATGGTGACCGGTATCCCATATTGGTTCTCAAATTCAAAGATAGCCGTTTGAATGGACCCGTCTGCTATCACAGTTCCGAAATCGTAGATGTCTTTCTTGAATTTCAACGGATGACGTTCTTCCTCTTTAAGTTTTTCTGCCTCCCTGCTGACTAAAGTGGTTTGTATGTAGAGCGCATCGCTCGCCTCGCCGAGACCTTTTAATTCAATCGTTGTAATTAGATACTGATCTTGGTATGTGTTTTCAAATGTGGCTTTGTGCTTGCGGATGGCTTCGATAGGCTTATTCGTCTCGGAATAGGGTTCGTCGAACCGTTCAATTTTCTTAGCGGGTGATTCGTAGTGCTTTCCTAAATTGCTCACCGTTTGGTCATAGGTTTCTTTAACCAATTCCCAATCATTCTCTGTACACCTAAAAGAGTAATATTGGGTGATAGAATAGATGGTGTTGGTAATAGGGGTGCTTTTCAGATCATAGACATATTGAAAATCTTCTTCTTTTACATTATAGGAGACGTCATTTTCAGTTGAAAAATCAGCTTTCAGAGTCCATTTGGGATTTTTTGCCAGCATGGCTTTGACTTCTTTCAAATTGTCACCCAACCAAAATCCTAGTCCTGCGTTTTCCTCCGCGAGAACCCTATTGGTCATGCCGGCTACACATATGACCGCCGCTAATAAAGTGTGAATTTTTTTCATGGTTTTTATTTCTTAGATTTTAATTCTTTTTCTTTATTATCCCAATATTGTGCTTTGGCCGCATCTCTTTCGAGTCCGCAGCATCCACAATCATACATGAGTCCAATAAGGCCGGCAGCCTCACCTTTACCTTGTTCAACGCTCTTCAAAGCCCACCGGTAAGCCTGTTTACAATCTCGCGAAACTCCTTCGCCGGAGAAATACCTCCATGCAATATAAAATTGTGAATCAGCATCGCCTTGCTCTGCGGCTTTTTTATACCAATAAAAGGCTTGTGCTTGATCACGAGCAACCCCCACTCCGTATGCATACATTTCACCGACACGCTTTTGGGAAAGTACCTCACCTTGTTCCGCGAGTTTCCTATACCAATAAAAAATTTTCGCCTCATCATTCCTTTCCTGATAGTATGTGCACAATCTTAGGAGCGCATAAAAATGCCCTTTCTCTCCTGCTTTTTCAAACCAATAGATGGCCTTTTTTTCATCTTTTTCAACGTCCTTTCCGGAAAAATAGCGATCGCCCAATTCATATTGCGCTTCTTTATTGCCCTGTTCAGCCATTTTGGCACAACAATACATTAGATGATCGTGATCCTCTGTAAGGCCTGCTAAGGTATAATATTTTTTGTTGGGATATCTGGAGTCTTTCTCTACTTGCTCAATTGCTTTGTCAAACCAATATTCGGATTGGTCTAAATCCAGATCTATTTCTTCTCCATAAGCATATAGATGGGCTAAAAAACATTGCGCATCCAATTGGCCTTTTTCTCCGGCTTTCTTAAACCAACTTACAGCTTGCTGATAGTCTCGCGCTACACCTTCGCCTGCGTAATACATATAGCCGACGAAGAAAGATGCATCCTTATCGCCTTTGTCTGCCGCCTTCTTAAACCAAGAGAAGGCTTGTGTATAGTCTTTTGCGGTTCCTCTACCGTTATAGTACAAAACGCCAAGCGCTTTTTGAGCAGGCCACCAGCCCTTTGAGGCTGCTTTTTCATACCATTTTAAGGCCTGAGCATAATCCTGAGAGACTCCGCTTCCTTCATTATATATTCTGCCTAAATAAAAAGAAGCCTTTTGCTCGCTTTGTTCTTGAGAGCCGGAAATGACCATGAGAGACGAGAGTTCGGGGATAGAGACAGATGAAGCGTTATACACAAAGATTTTGGGACATTTCTGGAAAGCCGTTTCGCCGATTGAAGTGACCGTAGAAGGAATCAATACCATTTGTAATTGAGAACAATTATTAAATGCATCTTTCCCTATTGTCTGTACACCATCCGATAGGAGTACCCAAACCAAGTTCTGGCAACTTCCAAAAGCGTAATTTCCAATCTTGGAAACATTACCGGGAATAATGATGGATGTCAAACTATTACAGAACGCAAAAGCTCTTTGGCCGATTCTCGTCACTCCTTGAGGAATCGTATAGTCTCCTTGTCTGCCGCCAGGATAGCGAACGAGGGTTGTTTTGGATTTATCAAACAACACTCCATCCACAGAACTATAGATTCGGTTCTTCTTATCCACCTGAAAGGAAGTAAGATGGGCATTGAGGCCAAAAGCATAGGGGTCAATTTTCTGGATACTTTTAGGAATAACAACCGATGTAATATGCTGACATTGTAGGAAGGCTCCCATTTCTATATCACTTACGCTGTACTTTTTCCCCTTGTATTTTACGGAGGCAGGGATGATAACTTCACCGCTAAGCTTCGCATAGTTGTCTTGAGACATATCTTTTTCAAAGGTCACATGCGCTAGTTTGTAAGAGGGATTGAGGGTGTAGTACAAATCGCCAATTTGCACTTTCTCTGCACACATTATTCCTACGCTGGTTACAAGGGCGAATAAAAGGGTAAATAATTTCGTTTTCATATTGAATATTGTTTGTTGTTAGTACGAATAGGTAAACGCTATCATTTAATTGTGCAAATTTACTACTTTTTTTTGACATGTGCAAATTTATTGCCAAAAACCTTAACTTTTCTCAGTTTTTTTACTTTTTTTGTCCTTTCGGCCGCAAAAGAGAAAGTAACAAAGAGAAAACCATGCGGGTAGAATACTTTATTTTTCTAAAAAATTATTATTAATTAATCGTTAATAATAATAAAAAAGGTTTTCTTAAAAATTAAAAATCGTTCTTAAAATAATTAAGCCCCCTTTAACTGAAACCATATATCCTCTAATTTACAATTAACGATAGATTTTTTTTAAATTTTGACTAAAAAACAAAAAAATGCCATTTTATTAATATTTTGGGTCAAAAAATTTGCAAATCTCAAAAATTTTTATTATCTTTGCATCAAATTTCAAGCGATTTCCCCTTGCCCACTTGGCGCGCATATTTGCCGCAATGAACAACCTTGAACCATAAACCCACTACCCATTACCCAGCCGTCTACCCGACTGCTCCGAACCAATCCTAGACCTTATCCAAAATAGCACCGCATAAAACCCTATAAACCAACCAATTAGCTAAAAACAAAAAATATGGCAAAACACCTCAAAACACGCGTTATGAATGGCCTGTCGAAATACATTGCCTCCTTCTGCGCACCCCCCTCCAACTCCACGCCTTACTCCAAAGGGGTGCGCTATTTCCATACCTCTTCCCTTTATACCGAACTCCACGGCGCAATGGACACTATGAAAGCCGGTCACAAGGCCAAAAAACACATCATCGTTCGCCCTTCCCGCCATCATTTGGGGCTTCACGAACTATATACCTACCATTTTCCGACACGCTGGTCTGAAGCTTGTGTGGCGAACCGCGAACTCATCAAACTCGCTCAGCGTCAGGCACATACCATCGAACGCGACCACTCTTACGCCGCTCTTGAATGGCGGATCCGTTTCTTGCATCAGTACTATTCCCTTCCCGCATGGAATAAATCCATGACCGATGTTCCCGTTGAAAAACGCCGTTATCCGCATTTCTATTCTTACGTCTTCACGACCATCTATCACGCCCTCAAATCCGCCCAAACCCAACTCCAAGCCCAAGCTGCATCTCAAGCCCAAACCCAAGCAAATACAAAAGTCAATCTCCAATCTCCAATGTCCAATCTCCAATCAGAAACTCCCTCCTTCGAGCCCATATACCCCTCCCGTCACTATATAGACCTTCTCCCCACGGAGGATGAGGATTTGGCCATTAAAAAGGGCATATTTTGCGCAAATCGGCTCAAAAAAGTAAGAAATTTTGCATTTTTTTGCGCCAAATGAGCCGATTATTCAAATATTTTTTGTAATTTTTGATATATGCAAGAAAAAACGAATAATTATTTGCATATGTCAAAAAAAAGCAGTAAATTTGCAGCGCAACTTATGTGCAGAGGGATAATGGGAGGAAAAGGAATGATAGAAAGAAAGGATTATGAGTAGATTCAAGCCTTATTTAGATCAAGAGGGAAGGGCGTTGCCTTATCCATGGTTGATTAATACGATGCTGATGTTAGTGGGTGGGACGCAGACCTTACGATTGCGTTTTTGGAGTCGTAAACCTCGTCATGCGGCAGAGAAGACGCTGCGCGATATATTGACTATTTCGCGGGATACGGTGTATGGGCGTGAGCATCATTTTGACCGAATACTGAGTGCGACGAGTGCGGAGGATTTATTTCGGTTGTACCGATTGTACGTGCCGGTGAATAACAGTTTTGAGACCTTGCGGCCTTATGTAGAGCGGCATAAGAACGGTGAGGAGAATGTGCTCTTCCCCGGTAAGCCGGATATGTACGCGACGACATCGGGTACGACCAGTGAACCGAAATGGATACCGATGACGCATAAGTACTTGAAGGATGTGTACGGCAAGATGAGTCATGTGTGGACTTGGAATTTTGTGAAGCATCGTAGTCGTATCTTTGGTGGGCATATCTTCACGACGGTAGGTAAGGAGTGCGAAGGATATGCGCCGGACGGCACGTTGTACGGTGCTGTGAGTGGCGTGTTGGTTCGTGATATTCCGCCGATTATTAAGAAGCACTATACGGGTCCGGCGGCGGTAATGTCTATTCCGGACTATGCGACACGCAATTATGTATTGATGCGTTTGGCGTTGCAGCATAGGGATGTGACGCTTTGGGCAACTGCTAATCCTTCGACTATTTTGGAGTTGCTGCGGGCGTTGAACGAGAACACGGAGGAGATGATTCGGGATATAGAGTTGGGAACTATCAACGATAATTTTGATATTCCGATGACTATCTTGGAGGAATTGGATCCGTATATGTCTCCGCAGCCTGAGCGAGCTGCTGAACTAAGGAAGATATTGGCGGAGAAGGGTCATTTGTATCCGAAAGATTTTTGGCCGTGGTTGCAGTACCTCAGCACTTGGAAATGCGGCAATACCAAAATCTACATGGACAAGTACATGGACCAGTTCGACTGGAACAAGACGTTCTATCAAGAGTTGGGTTATATTGCGACGGAGTGTCGGTTCGGGTTCTCGTTGGATGAGACGAATGAGAGTGTGCTGTTCCCGCAATTCCACTATTATGAGTTTGTGGAGGAGAGCGAATTGGACTCGCCTCGCAAGCATTTCCGGCAGATTGATGAGTTGGAGTTGGGTAAGCGTTATTGCGCTTATGTGACGACTTATTCGGGTTTGTTTAGATATAACATGAACGACCTGGTGGAGGTGGGCGGTAAGTACAAGAACACGCCGACCGTGCATATGGTCAGCAAAGTGAATGGTATTGTGTCGATGACGGGTGAGAAGTTATACGAGCCTCAGTTCATCGAGGCGGTGCATGAGGCGGAAGCGGAGACGGGCGTTAAGACGAAGTTCTTCGTTGGCTTTGCGGATGTAGATGAGTCGAAGTACCATTTCTATTACGAGTTTGAGAATCCGAAGATCAAACAGGCTGAGGCTGAGGCGTTTACGAAAGTGGTGGACGAGAAGTTGCAGCATATTAACTTGGAATATGAGAGTAAGCGTCAGTCGTTCCGTTTGCATGATCCGGAGACGCATATCTTATTATCGAACGCGTACGCGCGATTTAAGGCAGCGTGTCTGAAGGACGGATTTAGGGACGGACAGTTTAAGTTCAATCTGTTGATGCAAGATGAGAAACGGCGGACAAAGTTTAATCTGATTCAACGTTTGGAGACGGGCTTCGAGCGCTTAGGCGATAATATTATAGAACGGGCGAATAAGATTGATGACAGACGTGCAAAGCGCGCCGCTAAGAAACGTCGTTAGTCGATGGTAGATCGGTTGGCACATATTAAAACGGTGGTGCTTGATGTAGATGGCACTTTGTATGACAAGAGAGGCTTAGCGCGGCGGATGGTTAGGCACTTATGGTGGTGTCTGCCGTTGCTGATGTCGGAACGCTTGGCGCGCCGAACCATGCACGAAGTGCAATACAGTTCGGGTGAGGAGTTCTATGCTATTTTCTTTCGTCGCATGGCACGAGGGCACTGGTGGGGACCGGGTGTGGCAGAGAAATGGTATAGTCATGTGTATCTGCCGACGATGGTTCGACTGATTGCTAAGTATCATCGTGCGCGTCCGGAAGTGCTGAAGCTGATAGATGAATGTAAGCGCCGTGGCATCTCGATGGCTATCTATTCGGACTATGGTGGCGTGCTGGATAAATTGGCGGCTTTGGGCATCGATGAAAAGCAATTTGATTTGATTGTTGATGCGCCGGAGTTAGGTGCGTTGAAACCTTCGGCAGAGAGTGCGAGGAAGGTGTTGGAGTTGTTGGGTGCAGACCCGCAAACGACACTGTTTGTGGGAGATAGAGAGGATAAGGATGGTGAAACGGCCAGGGCTGTAGGAGCACGATTCGTGCTCGTTAAATAGTTAAATAGTTAAAATGGTTTTTCTTGAAGAAAAACGTTAAACTGTTATGAATAAGCGGTATGAAGATTTGCGGGTGAGGGAAGGCGTGTATGTGCCGGAGGGACGGATGGATTATCCGGAAGAGAACCCGTACGAAGGTTTGTATAAGCCGGTTTATGACCGTGCTTTCCCGGAAGTAGATGCGAGTTATCCGTACGTAGATGACAGTTGGCAGAATAGAGTCCGTGTGTGGTTCGGGTACCATGTAGTGTTGCGGTTTTTGGGACTGATTTTACGGTTTACGTACGGTTTACGATGGCAGATAGAAGGCGAAACGAAGTGGCGTCGTTCGTCGTGTGGCGTGCGTCGTTGGTTGAAGCAATTTGATTTGTCGGGTGGAGCGATAACGGTAGGCAATCATTGTTACCGGCATGATTGTGCATCTATCTTAACTGCCTTAGGAAGAGGCTGTTCCGCCAAGATGAGGATTCCGATGTTCGCGCCTAATTTTCGAACGAAGGATCAATTCTATTTGCGGATTATAGGCGGTATTCCTATTCCTGCAGCGGAAGCGGGCCTGAGTGCGATGAAGGCTTTCAATGCGGCGTTTGATGAGTTTCATCGTCGTAAGTACTGGATACATATTTTCCCTGAGGCCAAACGTTGGGATTGGTACAAACCTGTGCGGCCGTTCCAGAAGGGCGCTTTTACGATGGCGTATAAGTATAATATGCCGATTATCCCGTGTGCGGTTACTTACCGTCCTCGAACGGGTATTTGGCGGTTCTTGGGACCGAAAGATGAGCCGCTGACGCAGGTAGTAATAGGTAAACCTATTTATCCGGATACGACGCAGCCTCGTGCGGCGGAGACGGAGCGATTGTTAAACGAAACACACCAGACTATATGTCGGTTAGCAGGAATAGAGAAGAACTCGTGGCCGTCGTCGCTCTGATTGTGTCGATGATTATTTGGTCGGTGAGCGGTATTGCGATCAAGCATGCTTTGGTTGTTCTGCCACCGTTGACGATGATAGTCCTTCGGTTCGTACCTTCGGTACTGCTGATGTTGATCGTAGGCATCGTTCGGCGCAAGCACTCGATGTTCTGCTTGCAGCGCTTGGAATGGAAAGATGTACCTCTTTTTCTTATCGCCGGTTTCTGTCAACCGTTTTTGTACTATCTGCTTGAGACCTTTGCGTACGATGCGCTCGATAGTCCTACGATAGCCGAGACGCTACTGAGTACCAGTCCGTTGTTGAGTCCTATTTTTGCGGCGGTACTGCTTCACGAACAAGTGACGCGGAATAATATCATCGGTATACTCGTATCTACGGCCGGTGTGTTTGCATTGACTTTAGCCGGCAGTACCAATTATTCAATAGGTAGTTATTGGGGTATATTGTTAGCTTTCGGCGCCGTGTCTGCGGCCGTAGTGGACTCTATTATGATGCGTAAAGCGCCATTGCGTTACAGTGCTTTGTCGTTCGTTTTCTACACCCAAGTGGTCAGTCTAATTTTCTTCATTCCGTTGTGGTGGTGGAAAGAAGGAGGGATGATTTATGATTTGAGATTTCAGATTTTAGATTTGAATTTTTATACGCATGAACTGATGGTGGCGTTAGGATGTGTGGCGTATTTGACTGTTTTTGCGAGTGTGATTGCGTTTATCTTGTTCTGCTTTGCGCTGCGCAAAGTAGGTGTGACGCAAGCGAATGCATTCAATAATATCCGTCCGGTGTTCACGGCATTGTGGATGATATTGTTCTTCGGCGAACATTTACCCTTGGCTAAGTGGATAGGGATTGTGCTGATTATCGTGGGATTGTTTGTGTGCCAGAGGAAATCGTCATGACGTTATAACGTAATTACGAAATTGCGAAAAAATATACGATTATTAAGATTTCTTGTGTGTTTACAAAATAATTTGTAACTTTGCAAGATTTTTTGAGAAAATTTTAACAAAAAATACTATGCCGATAGAAAACATTTATTCGATTGATTTCTTCTACGACCTGCTGTATGTCATGTTCTTGGTGGGTCTAGTAGTGTTTGTTTCCTTGTATTTCGTCGATGCCGGTTACGGTAAGATGCGTACGGAGAAGTGGGGGCCTGCTATTAACAACAAAGTGGGTTGGTTTTTGATGGAGGCGCCGGTCTTTTTGGTGGTACTGTATTTGTATTTCAAGTCTTTCCCGCTGTATGGCGGAGTGACGAAGAATGCGCCGTATTGGATTTTCTTCCTGCTGTTTGAGTTCCATTATTTCCAGCGTTCGTTCGTGTTCCCGTTCTTGCTGAAGGGTAAGAGTAAGATGCCGCTGATTATTATGTTGCTTTCCGTGGCATGGAACTTGATTAACGGCTATATTCAGGGTTATTGGCTCTTCCATTTGGCACCGCAGTACTATCCGGAGTTGTACACCACTTCATGGGTAACTACGCCGCAGTTCATTGCCGGTACTATTATCTTCTTCTTGGGATGGGGTATTAACATGCATTCGGATCATGTGATTCGTCATTTGCGTAAGCCTGGTGACACGAATCACTACTTGCCGAAGAAAGGTATGTACAAGTACGTGACGAGTGCCAACTACTTAGGCGAAATTACCGAGTGGTTAGGATTTGCTATTCTGACATGGTCGTTGGCAGGTCTGCTGTTCTTCTGGTTCAGTTGCTGCAACTTGGTGCCGCGTAGTAATGCTATCTACAAGAAATACGAGGAAGAGTTTCCTGATGAGTTTGATAGAAAGAAACTGAAACGAATTATACCGTTTATTTATTAATGAAAGAATCGAAACTTTTTACTCCCTACAAACTGGGACCTATAACGTTACGGAATCGTTTTATCCGCAGCGCTGCGTTTGAGAATATGGCGCGCGCTAATAAGCCGACGCAAGAGTTGCAGGACTATCATGTATCTGTGGCTCGCGGAGGTGTGGGTATGACCACTGTGGCATACTGTGCCGTGGATCTGAGTGGTGTGTCTTTTGACGGTCAGTTATACGTCAATGATGCCATCATCCCTGATATGAAGAAGATGACCGACGCTATTCATGCGGAAGGTGCGAAGGTCAGTATTCAGTTGGGTCACTGCGGTAACATGACGCATTTCTATACGTGTCATTGTATGCCGGTTAGTGCCGACACTTGGTTCAATCTCTATTCGCCAACGATACACCGCAGACTGAAAGTGGCGGAGATTAAGAAGTTGGTGCAGAAGTTTGGTGAAGCGGTTGATTTTGCCCGTAAGTGTGGATTTGACTGCGTGGAGATACATGCAGGACACGCGTACTTGATTTCGCAGTTTTTGGCTCGGCGTACTAACCATCGTCATGACGAATACGGTGGTAGTCTGGAGAACCGAATGCGGTTTATGAACGAGGTGTTGGACGCGGTGATGGAGCATGCGAAGGACGATATGGCCGTGGTGGTGAAGACCAATATGTGGGACGATTGCTGGAAAGGCGTGAGCATTGAGGAAGGCATTGAGATTGCTAAGAATATTGCAAAACATAAGGTGCACGGAATCGTTCTTTCCGGCGGTACGGTTAGCCGTTCGCCGATGACCATTTTAAGCGGAGCTATGCCGTATAAGACCTTGGCGCACTATATGCCGATGAAGAGTTTCTGGTGGCTGAAAGCGGCGCTTAATATCCCCGGTGTGCACCAGATCATGTTGCCTACTTCGCCGTTCAAGGAGCTCTATTTTATGGAAAAGGCGAAGATTTTCCAAGAGGCATTGAAGGACTGTGGTGTGCCGTTGATTTATGTGGGCGGTGTGCAGAGCGGCGATAACTGTCAGCAGATCATGGACGAAGGGTTTGAGTTATTCCAATTGGCGCACGTGCTGATTAAGGATCCGGAGTTTGTGAACCATGTGCATCAGAATCCACACTATCATGCCGGTTGTGGTCGTTCGAACTACTGCGTAGGCCGAATGTACACAAAGGATATGAAATGCCACGAGTGCGTAGAACGTGACGGAGAAGTGATAGCGCCTCGTATTAAACGTGAAATTGCTCAATTAGAAGAAGATGCTAGGATTAGTAACGGGCGCAAGTAGCGGAATAGGGTTGCAATATGCCACCCAGTTAGCACGCGATTATCATTGTGATTTGCTGTTAGTTAGCAATCAGGAGAAAGAGTTAGCACAGGTGGCCACTGATTTGGCGACTACCTATAATGTCAAAACTGTGGCGCACTACGCTGACCTTAGCCTGACGGACGCGGCAGAGCAGTTACACGCGTGGTGCAAGGAACAAGGCTATGTAGTAGATATTTTGGTCAATAATGCCGGTGTATTCTTCTTCAATTCCTACTGCGAGACCAGCCTCAAACGTATTGATTTGATGCTACAGTTACACGTCAATACCGTGGCTAAGTTGACGCGTCTGTTTGGCGAAGAGATGATGCATCGCGAGTTGACGGACGAGGAAGCCAAACAACGTATCTGCGGACATAAACGCATGCGCGGATATATATTGAATATGAGTTCGATGTCCGCCTGGATGGCGATGCCGGGAATCCAGACGTACAATGCCACCAAAGCGTTTATTTATAATTTCTCTAAGTCCCTTTGGTATGAGTTTAAACCCAAGAACGTCGGCATTACGGTGATGGCTCCCGGGGCAGTGGATACAGAGCTCTTCGGTCTGTCGCCTAACCTTCGTAAACTGGCTGTTAATCTGACGGTTAGTATTCCTCCAGAAAAATTGGTTAAACGGGCATTGAAGAATATGTTCCGTGGCAAAAAAGCCGACACGCCGGGCTTCATTAACTGGCTCTCTACACCGCTGCTGAAACACACTCCTGATTGGCTTGTTTTCCTGGCGATGAAGTACGTGGGCAAGTACCAAAAATAAGAGTTTTTCTTTAAAAAGAAAGAAAAAATGCACATAAATTTGCATATGTGCGTTTTTTTTTGTATCTTTGCGCCGAATTTGGGAAATCCGGTGTTTCGGATGGACCGAAAGCGAATAACAAACAATCATTTAACAGAAAAAATAGTATGAAACGTACATTTTTATCGCTTACGCTGTGCGTGTTGACAGCGGTGATGGTAATGGCACAAGAAGCTGCGCCGGAGAAGGCATGGAAATTTGATGGTACAGTAGGTTTGAACGCTGCAGCAACCGGTTTGGTTAACTGGTCTGCCGGTGGTAAGAACAACGTCAACGGCTTCGTGTATGCTAAATTACACTTATTGTACCACAAAGATGCAATCGCTTGGGAAACCAACTTCGATACGGACTACGGTATGACTTGGATTCAACAGAAAGAGGACCCGTTCCAAAAGTCCAGCGATAATATCAAGTTGGCCACTAAGTTCGGTTGGGAGTTCAAGGAGAATTGGTATTTGACGGTGCTTGGTTCGTTCCAGAGCCAATATGCTATTGGTCGCAACTACAAGGATGGCTACAACAACATCATCTCTAAATGGCTCGCTCCGTCCTATACAGACATCTCTATCGGTATCGACTGGAAGAAGAGTGTCAAGGGCGCTGATTTCTCCATTTATCTCTCGCCTATCGCCGGTCGTATCACTTCGGCATATGTAGGTGAAGGTTGGAATAAGAAATATACGCGCGAAGGTGCTTTAGGAGAATATCAGTACGCCATTGACCATGCGACCACTGCGGCAGAAAAGGCTGACGCTCAGGCTGCTTATGACGCCGCTGCGCTTGCTTACGACAACAACGCTCCGTTCGATGGCTATGATTTCTATCGTGATGCCCACTTGGATTTGCGTAGTACTTTGCAGGAGAAATACGGTACTATCGGTTACGACAAAACCGATGGTCATAAGTTGTACCGCAATGCTCGCGCTGAGTTTGGTTTGAGTTTCAAGGGCTCGATTGCTTATACTTACAAGGACCTGAAACTGAGCACGACACTCGGCCTCTTCACCCCATACCAAGGCAAGGGGTTCAATGTGAAAGAAGCGTGGGAAGCAGCTAATCCTGGCGGAGAATACACCGGCTATTTCATCTACTCGAATAACAACCGTTATTTCGGTCATTTCGATGTAGACTGGGATGTAGCGCTGAGTTATCAATTCTTGAAATGCTTGCAAGTAACCCTGACTACCAGCCTCAAGTACTATAACGGTACGCTCATTGCTGATGCAGATGGCAATGAGGCAGAACGCGTACAGTTCAAGGGCGTGATAGGTCTTGGCGTAGGATACAGTTTTTAATTGACAATTGAAAATTAATGCAGATCCTCGATGACTTTTCGCAAAATGTGCATCTCTTACTGGAGCGCTACGAGGCGTTGCAGCAGGAGAATGCGCGTTTGCGAGAGGACGCTGAACGGCAACGCGAGGAGTTGATTCGCACGCATAGCGAGTTACTTGAACTACAGCAGCAGAACCGTCGATTAGCAACAGCCGGCGCGCTGCGGTCGGAAGAAGGAGATGAGTTGGCACTCAAACGCATCAACGCCCTCATTGCACAAGTGGATAGAGCCATCAACGCCTTAAAGAAATGATTTCGGACAAGCAACATATAACTTTACATTTAGACGCTCACACGGTGGGGCTGGATGTACCGCGCGAAGCGGAACCCAACTACCGCGAGGCGGCTAAGTTGCTCAATCGGCGTTTTCAGTATTACCTCAAACTGCGTCCGAACGCATCGGCAGAGCAGTTATGGATGTACACAGCGTTGGAGGTGGCAGTAGCTTTGCAGTCCGATGCAAGAGAAAAAAGTCTTAAACCCGTAGAAGAAGCACTCGAGCACCTGAACAAAGAGGTGTTAAGTGCGCTAAATAGTTAAAAACAATTAATTCAATGATCTTAGTAGTTATTTTAGCAGTAGTAGGCGGTACGCTTTTCGGTGCCGGACTCTACTATTTGATTGCTCGCATCGTAGGTGCCGGAATTGTTAAGAAGGCCACCGAAGAAGCGGAAGTGATCAAAAAGAACAAGATTGTTGAGGCTAAAGAGAAGTTTGTCGCCCTGAAGTTAGAGCACGATAACGCCGTGCGCGAGCAGGAAAAACGCATACAGCAACATGAGCAGCGCTTGCAGCAACGCGAGCAGCAACTCAATCAGCGTCAGGGAGATGTGCAACGCAGCCTCAACGAAGTGAATCAACGTACTCAGCAGATAGAACAGCGTCAACAAGCGCTGGACTATAAGCAGCAAGAGGTGGAGCGTTTGCACCATGAAGCCGAGAAACAGTTAGAGCAACTGAGCGGTATGAGTGCAGAAGAGGCCAAGAAACAGTTGGTGGAAGCACTCAAAGATGAGGCAAAGACGGCGGCGATGAGTTACATCAACGAAATCATGGACAATGCCCGCCTGGAGGCCAATAAAGAGGCGAAGAAAATCGTTATCCAAACCATCCAACGTGTAGCATCGGAGACGGCGGCCGAGAGCACCGTTTCGGTCTTCCATATAGAGAATGACGAAGTGAAAGGTCGTATCATCGGTCGTGAGGGACGTAATATTCGTGCCCTGGAGGCTGCAACAGGCGTTGAGATTGTCGTTGATGACACACCGGAGGCTATCACCCTTTCAGCGTTCGATCCTATTCGTCGAGAGATTGCTCGTTTGGCTTTGCATCAACTGGTGCAGGACGGTCGTATTCACCCGGCCCGTATTGAAGAAGTGGTAGCGAAAGTGACCAAACAAGTGGAAGACGAAATCATCGAAGTGGGTAAACGTACGACGATTGACCTCGGCGTACATGGTCTGCACCCTGAGTTGATTCGTCTGATCGGTAAGATGAAATACCGTTCTTCGTACGGTCAGAACTTGCTTCAACACGCTCGTGAAACGGCTAACCTCTGTGCTGCGATGGCAGGGGAATTGGGCCTCAATGTGAAGGCTGCTAAACGGGCAGGTCTGTTGCACGATATCGGTAAAGTGGCGGAAGATGATGTTGAACTGCCGCACGCAGAACTCGGTATGAAACTGTGTGAGAAATACGGAGAGAAACCCGATATCTGCAATGCCGTAGGGGCTCACCACGACGAATGTGAGATGACGACATTGATTGCACCGATTGTACAAGCGTGTGACGCTATTTCCGGTGCTCGTCCGGGTGCTCGTCGTGAGATCGTGGAGAGTTACGTGAAGCGTCTTAACGACTTGGAGAACTTAGCGATGAGTTTCCCAGGCGTGGTTAAGACGTACGCACTGCAAGCAGGTCGTGAGTTGCGTGTGATTGTTGGCGCTGACAAGCTATCCGATAAAGACACCGAACTCCTTTCATTCGATCTGGCGAAACGTATCCAGGACGAGATGACTTATCCGGGTCAAGTGAAAGTGACTGTCATTCGTGAGGTGCGTGCTGTCAATGTAGCGAAGTGATATGCAGTTTGTTACCGCCTTTTTATTAGGTCTGCTGACGATACTGGATCCGTGTACACTGATGACCAGTATCACGGCAATCGGGTTTATTGATAAAGAAATCAATAATCGCCGCAAAGTGCTGACGAACGGACTGATGTTCGTTCTGGGTAAGTTAGCGACGTACGTGTTGCTGAGTGTGCCGTTCCTGATGGGCGCGCAGACAACAGGCCTACAACATGTATTAGGGCACTATGGCGAACCTATCTTAGCGGGCTTTATGCTTATTTGCGGTGTGGTACTGCTTTTCAGCGGTCATCACCATCATGAGCACGACCACGGCATTAGCAAATGGCTCAAAGAAACGGATAGCAAGGAGAGTTGGATCTGGTCCTTTATCTTGGGAATCTTCTTTGCAATCGCTTTCTGTCCGCATCGTTTGGTCTATTTCCTGACGATGATTGATATCACGCTGACGCTGCCCAGCACATGGAATTGGTTGATGCCGGTAGTGTTCAGTTTAGGCACGGGTTTGCCTATCATGTTGATTGCGTGGCTGGTAAGTTACAGTGCGGTCAGTATCGGTAAGTTGACAAGTCGGTTAGGTACGTTTGAGAAATGGTTTCGGCATATATGCGCCGTGCTATTCTTAGTATTGGGCGTATATTTGGCGGTTCATTGCTATATGGAGGCGCAGGAAGGCTGTGACTGCGGTCATCATCATCACCATCATACAGAATTGACGATTTGACGATTTATGTCGTTTCGGTTCAAACATTTTTTTGTAGAGGATAGTCGCTGCGCAATGAAAGTGGGCACAGACGGTGTGTTGTTAGGCCGTTTTGCACCGATGGTTCAGTGTTCCTGCGCGAGGGTGTTAGATGTAGGTACGGGGTGCGGGTTAATAGCCCTGATGATAGCACAACAAACGCCGAAAGCACAGATAGACGCCATCGAGATAGATGAAGCGGCCGCGGAGCAAGCACGAGAGAATTTCCAAGCCTCGCCTTGGCCGGATCGACTGCAGGCCTTTGCGGTTCGGCTGCAAGACTGGCAACCGGAGAAGAAATACGACCTGATAGTCAGTAATCCTCCGTATTTTCAGAACAGTCTCAAGAATCCCGATAAAGGTCGTGAGATCGCGCGTCACACCGATACACTCAGTTATGAGGAGTTGCTGGTGCATAGTACGCGTTTGCTAAGCGAAGATGGCCAATTGGCGGTGATTCTACCGGCAGACTCGGAGGAGGAAATGCAAGCTCTCGCAGCGACTTATGGGTTGTGCGTGAGGCGTCTGACTCGTGTTTTCGGCAGGGCCGGCAAAGCAGCTAAACGCGTGTTGATGAGATTTGTCAGGAATACCGGTAAGCCGGAATATCCTGAAATAGATACGCTGATTTTAGAGGACGAGACGGGTGGTCGCTCGGCTGCCTATCAGGAGTTAATGAAAGATTTTTATCTGTAAGAAGAGAAATGGTTTATCATTTTCAACCGATTCATAAAACGCTTATATGGGGCACGGAAGACTGGCTCATCTCGGCCGTGGAAGGCTGTGAGACGGTTTGTGTGGAAACCGGTCAAACACTGACCGAATTGGTGCATGAACAAGGAGCTGCTTTGATAGGTCAGGCCGTTTATGCTAAGTATGGCGAACGGTTTCCGTTGCTCATTAAATTCATCGATGCCAAACAAAACCTCAGTGTGCAGGTTCATCCGAACGATGAAGTAGCGCATCGACACGGTCAGCCTTGCGGTAAGACGGAAATGTGGTACGCTTTGCCGTCCGCTCCGGGTGCACGGTTGTACTGTGGTATGAAGCAGCACATCACGCCTGATATCTATAAACAGATGGTGGCGGACAAAACGATTTTGGACGCTTTGACATCTTTTGAGGTGCATGATGGCGATTATTTCTTCATTCCGGCAGGACGTGTGCATGCTATATGCGGTGGATGTCGGATATGCGAGATTCAGCAGACCAGCGATACTACGTATCGTATCTATGATTATGACCGTCACGATAAAGATGGCAATCCACGCCAACTACACACGGATTTAGCGGCAGAGAGCATCAATTTTGAGGATATAACTTCTGATGTGACGATTCCGTACCTGCCGGAATATAAACGTGAAGCGGTAGGACCGTTAGTGACCTGTCCGCATTTCTCTACAAACGTCCTCCGAGTAACGGGCCAAATGACTCGCGATTACACCGATTTGGATAGTTTTGTATGCCTGATTGTATTGGATGGAGAAGGGTTGATTGACGAGACCGGAACAAAGCTCCGCGCAGGAGAACTGGTCTTATTGCCGGCCACGAGCTCATCTGTCACATTGACAGGTGCTTTCAAGGCTTTAGAAACCTATATTGAGCGGCAATAATTAAATCCCTCAAACTACCCTAAAATAGCCATAGTTTTTACTATGGCTTTTTTCGTTATTAAAAAAAGTAAACTTTTTCATAATGAGTGGTATTGTGTACTTGAAAAAATAGCAGTAATTTTGCACCCGATTAAAAATGCGCCTATTTGAAGGTGAAATTAGTAATAAAATTATTTAAAATCTTAATATGAGTAAATTTTTTCGTAGTCTGTTTATAGGAATGCTGCTTTGTAGCACGGGAGTGTGGGCACAGCAGTTGCCTGATCCTCATTTTGAAGATTGGTCAGGCGCCTCTTTTGGTGATAATGTGCAACCTAAATATTGGCACGGAAGTAATGTGGAGCAGGTAGGCCTCAAGTTTAATTTTACCCATCGAGATCAAGGTCGTACGGGTTACTGCTTGATGGTTCAAGACCAAGAAGTGGGAGCTATGGGTATTACCGAGGTCGGCCCGGGATATTTCTCTTTGGGTGAAGCGTGGCAATACCTGAGTGGTTTGAATACCGGTACTGCAACCGCAGGTACGGTAGGAGGTATCTCTTTTACTTATCGTCCGGACTCCGTGTCTGTATGGGTAAGGCGTACAGGAGACCATACCGCGGATGAAGATTTCCATGTTTTGTTTTATTCATGGACCGGTCAAACTCGCGGAGATAAATATAAAAACAAAAACGGCGAATGTCAAGCAACTACGCGGTATGATGAGGAATCGGATGTTCGTCAGGCCTTGGATGGAAACGAATGTGGTACTGCCGTCAAAGGAACTCAAGTGGCTGAGGGCTGGTTGTATGACCGCAAATATTATGGTGAATGGACCAATATTCGTATCCCGATTTATTACATGAATAATACGGTGCCGGAGAAGTGTAACATGATGTTCTCGGCATCTAACTATCCGAATTTCCGTGCTAACAGTGGTCTGTACAAAGGCAACTCGCTTTACGTGGACGATGTAGAGTTGATTTATTCATCTAAGATTCAAACGCTCTACGTGGGAGGCAAGGAGTGGAAAGGTTTTGACCCGAATAGTTCGGCCGTGCAGGTGTATGCGTTGGGCGAAAGTTCTGCAACTATCCCGGATATTGAAGCGATGCGAGGCGCTGGAACGCTCACTAACTTAAAAGGAGCAACTGTTGCTTTTCCTGGTCGTAAGTTGAGCGGCAGTGAGATATCTATAGAGAAAGGTGACTTGGTTAGCAAACCGACGAAGATTACCGTTAAATCGGAAGATGGTAAGAAAACAACTGTATATCAGATTCAATTCCAGAAAGCTGCCAGCAGTAATGCTAAATTGGCGAATATTTTGGTGAATGGTACATCAGTTGCCGGTTTTAGTCCCTCTAAATACAATTACACTATTGACCTGCCTTTTGGTACGAGCGTAGCGCCTATTGTAACCGCTGAGGGACAAGAGGATGGCCAAACCATCGCTATCACCCAAGCTGCTTCACCTACCGGTACTGCTAAGATCCAAGTAACTGCAGCGAACAAAACGACTACGGCTTCGTATACATTGGAATTCCGTGTTGCGGCCTTGGCAGACAATACGCTGCAGGATATTAAAGTGAATGGTAAATCCATCCCTGGTTTTACTCCTGCACAGACTATTTATAAAGTGTCGCTACCGGAGAATACAACCTCAATGCCTGCCGTAGAAGCTATTTCGGCTTATCCAGCTGGTGCTCAGACGATTACGTATACGGCTCCCTCCGTCATTGACGGCGGTCAATACCAGATTAGTGTCACCACGCCCGGTAACCCGGTAGCAAAAGTGTATAAGTTGAACTTCAAATTGGAGAAGTCGTCTTATACCTATCTTCAAGACCTGAAAGTAGGCGGTGTGACAGTGGAGGGCTTTGAGCCTACCAAACTGACCTATTCCGTCAACTTACCGATGGGTACGACTGCTTTGCCTGCGATTACGTGGACCCCTGGCGACGAGTTCCAGAAAGTGGAGATGACGAGTTTAGGAGACGGAATAGTAGATGGAACAGTGACAATCACCGTCACCGCCGGTAATGGTGAGCAGTCGCGCTATCGTATTATCTTCTCCACTGCGAAATCCAGTATCTCGACGCTGAACATGATTTACCTGGACGGCCAACCGTTGGAGGGCTTTAGTGCGGATAAGAAAGAGTACACGGTTTCTCTGCCGATTGGTACGACAGCGCTGCCGGAGATTACGTGGGAACAAGGCGATCCTTATCAGACGGTAGTGCCTACGCTCGGTGGATTGAATGGAAAAACCCGTATTACGGTGACCGCCGGCGATGGTAGTACGACTGTTTATCAGATTACATTCTCAGTCCAATTGGCAACTAATGCCACATTGAATAGCATCAAAGTGGGGGGCGTAGAATTACCCGACTTTGATCCGAATGTGTTCGAATATTCCTATTCGCTCCCGATGGGGACTACCACGATGCCCGAAGTGACGTACGAGCAACACGATGAGTTCCAAACGATTACGGTACGTAATGGAGGTATAAATGGCGATTATAAGATTACCGTTCGTCCGCAAAGCGGCAACAGTAATACGTATATTATCCATTTCTCAGTAGCTACTTCGTCCAATACGGCGTTGAAGATGATTTACTTGGATGGAACCCCCTTGGAGGACTTCGATCCGGAAGTCAAAGACTACGAGGTCAACTTGCCGGAAGGTATAAGTAAGATTCCTGCCGTCACATTCGAGAAAGGCGAAAGTACGCAGCGCGTATTGAGCGTGCTGGAGAACAAAGTGCAGACGATTACTGTGACTGCTGAGAGTGGCGCGAAACGTGTTTATACGCTTACTTTCAATATCGTGGTGTCCGAGAATGCCTTCCTTGATATGATTTATCTGAATGGCGATTCGCTAGAGGGATTTTCATCGAAGGTTTTGAATTATACATTGCCTTTAAGTACTACTACTTGTCCGGTCATCACGGTCGATAAAGCGGCTGGCCAGCAAGTGACCATCACTGCGCCATATGCTGCTGGTGTAGCTACTATCTTGGTTAAACCGGAGAGTGGCGCTGCGAATACATATACCATCACTTTCGAAGCAGCTGCGCCGATCACCGTTCGCTTGGCGGATATCTTGATTGATGGTGTGAGCTTGCCGGAATTTAGTGCTGCGAAGACTCATTATACGCTCCAATATGAGAAGAAACTGCCTACCGTACAAGGCGTGGCAGAGAGTGCTGATCAGATGATATCGGTGCTCTGGAAAGGCGAAGAAGCATGGATACAAGTATCCGATAAAGCCGGCAATAAAGCGTCATACACGATTGCCTTCACGCGTCAGATAAGCAGTAATGCCAAGTTACAAGCTATCTTGATGGACGGCGCGCCATTAGCTACCTTCGATCCCGCAGTGCTTAGTTATAATATAGACTTGGCGGCTGGTAGTTCGTATCCGGAGGTTGGCTACCAAGTATCCGATGAGGCACAGGTTGTCTTCTTCGGACAAGTGGCCGAAGGTAAATGGGCTATTACTGTTTTGGCGGAGAACGCTACCAAGCAGACTTATACGGTTCAATTCAATGTAGAGAAATATAATGACGCTTTGCTGGAAAACCTGCAAGTAGCAGGGAAGACCATCACTTTTAATCCGGAGACCTATCTCTATGAACTTACCATCGCAGAGGGTGACTCCCTCCCGGATTTGGCTGTGACTGCCAAACCAGGTCAAACGGTATTGGTGTTCAATGCCAGTGAGAACGAGCAGAAAATCATTGTGACGTCAGAGAGTGGTGTTACCAACACTTACGTGCTCTCGTACACACGCGAAGTAAGTGCCGATGCGCTCCTTGCGGATATATTGATTGACGGTCAGAGTCTCGCAGGATTTGCTCCGGATACCTACGATTATATTGATACGATTGCTTGGCGTAGCAAGGTAGTGCCGAATGTATTCCCCGTGGCTCGAAATATCCACCAAACGATTACTACCTATTATTGCAGCCCGAATGGTGTTACTCGTATTCACGTGGAAGCGCAAAACGGTGCGGAAGCAGATTATACCATCGCTTTCCCTGTTCGCAAATCCGGTAACACGGAACTTGGTGACCTGTACCTCGATTCAGAGGAAGCGGAGATTAAGTTCAAAGTCAACCAGACAGCGTATGAGGTTCTACTGCCGTCCGAGGCCAACGAGTGCCCGCAGATGGTCTATGAGAAAGCAGAATCCGAACAGCGCATCGATGTCATTTCCCGTCCGATAGGCCAAACTAGCCAGATTATTGTGACGGCAGAGAATGGCGACAAGCGTACGTATAATATATTGTTTAAACGGGCAATATTAAAGGATGCCAATGTACTGCGTACGATTCGTATCAAGGAAATAGAGAAGACCATAGAAACGGAAAATAAGTTCGATTTCGATATCAATTTGCCTTATGGTTCGCGTTCCATGACGGTTGAATACACCAAGAATAATGACCTTCAAACTGTCTTCGTTCAGCCTGGTGGAGTGAATCATCCGACCATCATTACCGTCAAAGCGAATAACGACACAGTGGCAGATGCAGTGTACACTTTGAACCCGATTGTAGCTACTCAAAACCCTGCTGTACTGAATAGTGTTAAGGTAGATGGAGTGGCTGTGCCTGACTTTGAGCCGAACCGCTTCACGTATATTGTGAATAGAACTACCAATACACTCCCTGCGGTGGAGATTACCAAAAATGATGGTGTGAATACCAATTCCGCGCCGCAAATGCAGAAATGGGAGTGCGAAGTATCGAAAGACGGTTATTCGAATATATATACGATTTTCTTCCATTATACGAATGAGATCATTCCTAATGCGGACTTCACTCAGTGGACAGGAAAGGCTGTATATAATGATGGTGTCAAACCTGACGGATGGCAAGTGCCTGCAGATTTCTTTGATGAGATTTGCGTTGCGTCGTGTTCTACCACAGGTTCTGAAATAGTTAAGAAATCCGAAACGGTAGTAGGGTTGGAAACGACTTATTGGTCTGCTGCAGGTGGTGCATTACCGGCTATCATTACCTTAGGTAAATTATCCGGCGCTATGTCTGTGGCTAATAAGACCCATTATCAATTCTATGATCATATCTCTTTCCATAACACACCGGATGAAATCAGTTTCAAATATTACTATCAATCGAAGCAAGATAATGGTGGATTGTTCGCATTCCGTTTCAAAGATGCGAATAATGTAGAATACAATTTTGATACGATTGTTCCTCAAAACAGTGGTTATGTGACCGCCAAAAGGAAATTGACTCTGGATGGCAAGTCTATCGTGGGAATGAATATTGCGGTAGATGCGACGAACAAGGACAAAGGTGCCAGCAGCGGTGCCAAATTATATGTGGATAAGTTTGAGTTCTCGTATAACTCTACACCGGATTCGGCGTGGGTGAATGGAATTGCAGCAAAGCTGAGCGGTAAGAACTACACCGTTATTATAACCGATCCGGAGGATGTGAATATCCGTTCGTACAAGTTCAAAGGGCAGGTATCCGACCAGGCACAGTTGCTCACGTGGTACGCGCATAAGAAAGATGCCAGCTATGAGATTGACACGGCTAGAATTCGTAACTATGCGGAGGATGGAACCTATACAGACGGTTATAAATTAATCGTCAAACGTAAGTTGGATACGAATAACAAACTGGCGAACCTCTTGATTGATACGACGCAGATAACAGGATTTGCGGCTAGCACGACCGATTATACGGTTGTACTGCCGGCTTCTCGTCGCAACTTGCCGGATATCCAACCCGTACCGGCTTCTTCGCGTCAGACAGTGACTACCCTTTACAACGAATCAGACTCTACGATGACCATCACGGTTACTCCAGAGAAAGGAGGTACTAAGGTGTATACCGTACATTTCGTTACAGAATGGAGCGATGATACAACTTTAGCTGCCCTGACTGCAGAAGGAATTACGTACGATCCTGCGGAGCATTCCTACGAAGTGACGGCCGACTATCTGCCGCTCATTACGTTCGTTAAGCAATCTGACGGACAGACCGTTCGACTGGAGAATGGTGTGCTGACGGTTATCGCAGAGAATGGCTCGGTAGGTACGTATACCATCACGCGAAAAAATCCAACCCACACTACGAATGGTGTCATTGCCGAATTCACCGAGAATGGTAATATCCTCACCGGATTCGGTGGCACGAACTACAACCGTCAAACAGCACGGCCGGAAAATGCTATCTCGTTCGTTCGCGAAGAAGCGATGGATTCCGTTATCTTCATCCAAACGAAAGACTCGATGATTTGGCGTGCCATTGGTACCTCTATGGAGCATACCTACAAATGGGAATACCCTGTGGCTCTCTCCTCGAACACCAAGTTGCGCATGATTCGCGTGGATGGTGTGGATTATACATCCTTTGATCCCACGGAGAATACGTACTTCATCCCGGCTGATACCATCAAACAGGTTGAGACCGTTGCCGATGAGGGTCAGACCATCACCGTGTCGCAATCTTCTATAACGGGCGGTTTTGCTTATGCTGTCAAAGTGAAAGCGCAGAACGGAGACGAAGAAACGTACTCTATTTCCGTACAAAAGCCACTGAGCGCAGTCGCTACCCTGAGCGGAATACTCTTGGATAGCGTGCTGATCCCGAACTTCAATCCTGATACGATGACGTATCTCGTCACACTCCCTGCGCCTGCAGTCAAGACCACTGACCCGCATATGCCGTCTGTCACTTACATTGCAGGTCAAGCCGGTCAAACAGTTGAGATGGAACCGGCCGGTCTGGGCGAACAAATCATCTTTACCGTACACAGCGAAGATGGATCTGAAACCAAGGACTATTACTTGACCGTTGTAGCCGCTCCGAGTGCTTGCAAAGACCTGACGGGAATCCTCGTCAACGGCGAAGCCATCGATCAGTTTGAGGCGGGACGTCACTATTACTCCACTACCCAGAAGAGTAGTACCATCGACATCACGTATACTTCGGATGATCGTTTCCAGACAGTCAAGATACTCGTGGATACCATTAAGCCGGATCAACAATTCAATTACATGCTCAGCGTCTTTGCTGAGAATGGTGATAGCACGTTGTACGAGGTAATGATTTATGTAGAGAATGCTTCGTCGGATGCTAAATTGGCGAATATTACTCTCGATCGTAAGAACTTTGTGGATTTCGAGCGCGCCTTGAATCCGAACCTTACCTTTGACCCGGGTAATAACATCTATCGCATCAATCTGCCGTCGGGTACCACGATTCTTCCGGAAGTAAGTGCACAACTGAAAATGGACGGTCAGTCGGTTGCGATAGAACAGAAGAATGACACGGTATTCTTGCATGTAACCGCTGCGGATCATAAAGAACAAAATACCTATACGTTGATTTTCTTGGTACCGCTTTCTACGAATGCTAACCTGAGCATGATCTACCTCAACGGCGATTCGCTCAAGGGCTTTACGCCGGATTATTACTTCTATCAAGTCGAACTGCCGGTAGGCGTACATACCTTGCCGGAAGTAGTCGGACAGAAAGGAGAAGCTTGGCAGACCCTCCAACCGGTCGAGATAAATACGAAAAACAACCGTGCGACCATCACTGTGACCGCAGAGAATCCGACCTTCAGCAATCAATACGTCATTTCCTTCCGCTTCAATAAATCAGACGCCGATACGCTCGCAATGTTGTATGCGGATGGTGAACCGTTGAAGGACTTTGCGCCTACTACCTTCCGCTATAACTACGAACTGCCGGTAGGTACGGATGCCTTCCCTGATCTGAGTTGGGATGAAGCCGATGAGTGGCAAAATATCCGCATGGATACCATCGAGCAAACAGCTGAAAAACTTCGTCGCGAAGTAACAGTAGTTGCTGAAAGTGGATTGAAGAATATCTATGCGGTTTCTTATACCATCCTCAAATCGACCGTGGATACGCTCCGTGCTATCCTAATCAACAATAAAGAGATGGCCGATTTCAAGGCGGATAGCATGGAGTATTACTATCCTTTGTCCATCGAACAAGTGGCTGACTTAAGTGGTAATATGCCGACCGTTGCTTATACGGAAGGTGATGAGTATCAGACAGTTAAAGTGGAGGAGAAGGAGGATCCGAACGCTGATAAGATGAAGTGCTTGTCGCATAAATCCATCATTACAGTTACGGCTGATGCTGGCAACAAACGCGTCTATACCATCCACTATCCGATTGAACTGTCGTCCGAACGATTGCTCGATATGATCTACGTAGCAGGCGATTCGCTACCGAACTTCGACAGAGAGAACCCGTCTTATACACTGTCCATCGAGCAAACGGCTGCGGTACCGGTCGTAACCTGGACCAAGCACGAAGAACTGCAAACCGTTCATCCTACCTACGGGCATGATACCGTCCGCATCCATGTGACGGCTGAAAACGGCGAACAGATGATGTATACCATCGCCTTCCAACGGAAGAAATCCGATGTCACCCTCCTTCGTGATATCGTCCTTACTGATGCCGAAGGAGAACAGCTCTCTACAGGGCTCTTTGCCTTCCGACCGGAGATCCCGGATTATAATATCGTTTTACCGTACGATCCGACCGGCGCAGATATCTTGCCTACTATCACGTACGACGTCTATGATACGCTCCAGACCGTCACGCGTCAAGACCACGATCTGCCGAACGGCGATGTGATGGTTGCTATCCATGTGCTGGCGCCGAACGAGGAAGACGAAGCTGAGTATAACCTCACCTTCCATTTTACGCGCAATAACGACGCACGCGTGAACAATATATTAATTAATGGCGCTACTATCAGCGGTTTCGATTCTGAAACGACTGAGTATGAATATCGTTTGCCATATGGTTCAGATGAATCGGCGTTCATTACGTTCGATCAGGTATCGTATATCCTTAGCGACGCCTTGGCTCGGGATACGTGCTACATGGACGATGATAAGACTATCTTCATCCGCATCGTGGCACAAGATGGTACGACCGAAAGGACTTATATCATCCGCCAATACGTAGGCCTCGACGATGACTGCTCACTCGCTACCATCGAATTGGATGGCGTAGAAATAGAAGATTTCGATAGCGATATCACCTTCTATACCTACCAGTTATGGGATGGTCAAAATCCGCCGATGGTAACTGCAGAAGCGCGTTCAGAGAATGCGGACGTTAGTATCCGTGCGGTATCCGCTGGCGACACTTGTACCATCCTCTGTACGGCGATGGATGGCTCCGAAAAACGCTATTACATCCATTTCGAGATTGCGGCCATCAATACCGATACCACCGCTACTGCAGGATCGGTTCTGATGAAACGTGTGCCGGGAGAACCCAAACTCTTCGTCGCTACCATCCGAAAGGATGTCACTTTCTATCTCTTCCATCAAGACGGACATCTTATGTTCTCTGCACCGGTTCCTGTGGCTGATCCGAATGATGTAGATGTTTATATAGACCTCAATGGAGAAGAAGTGCTCAATAACGTTACAGCCTCAGGCCTCGAAGTAGACATCAATTTAGGACAAATCTACTTCTATGCCTTCCGCTCGTCCGAAAAAGTGATCCAATCAGGTAAGATAATAGGCTTGCCCTAAACGAATCCCTTACGAGTAGTTAACGAGAGTAATACGAGACTTCAACGGGTTCACACCCCCATTACTGCTCAAGAATCCTGCACCTCATAGTGTGGGATTCTTGTATAAAAGTAAGATTTTTTCGAAAAAATTGTACATTTCTCTTGCATATATAAAAAAAATATTGTAACTTTGCTGCGATTTTGTAAAAAAACCGAACAATACCATAAACAAATAGTTTATCAATTAACTCCTTTTTACTAACTAAATTTTTATTAACCATGAGAAAATTATTATCTCTTTTTGTAGCAGCGCTTTTTAGCGTTACTATGTTTGCTGACAAGCAGTTGTATCTGCGTGTAAGCACTGGTGATGATGGTTGGAATGATGTGACCAAATTTGCCATTTATTATTTCAACGACACTCAAAATGGGTGGACCGATTTTATGACTCCGGTAGAGGAAAATGTTTACACTGCAACGATTCCTGCAGGCATGACTACCGTTATCTTCACACGTCAGAACAAGGACGCTGATGAGCCCAACTGGGATAACAGATGGAGTCAGACAAAAAACAAAACTATCCCGACTGATGAAAACTTATTTACCATTACCAGTGGTGGTAGAACGTGGGATTGTGATGGTGAATGGTCTGTATATGAGCCGGCTCCTGCAGATCCTAACAAATTCTATATTACCGGTGACTCTGCATTGGTAGTTGATGCCGGTTTGGATAAAGCAAAAGCATGGGATTCTAAAGCTATTGGTTCAGAGAAAGATACTTGTGTGCTCTCTTTGAAGGCTGGTACTGATTACTTATTGAAAGTAGTTGACGAGGGCGCTTGGAAAGGTTTTGAGGCTTTAACTGACACGGCTGCTGGTTTGAAAGCAGAAGCTGCTTTGGGAGGAGACCATAACATCGGCTTCAAACTGAGCGCTGCTGGCGATGTTCAAGTAATCTACAAGAAAGGTGAAATCTTCAAACTGATTGGTGCTTTCGAAGTTCCTGAGCCGGAACCCGAACCTGAGTACTTCTTGGTTCGCGCTTCGAATGAATGGGCTGTGGTAGAGGCAGATAAGTTTGCCGTTACCGAAACAGAAGGTGAATTCAAATTGGCTGCTACCTTGGTTCTGGGCGATGAGATTAAGGTCCTTGGTATTGCAGGCGAAGATACCACTTGGTATCCGGATGGCCTTGGAAACGCTTTTGAGATTACAGAAAAATTCACGGGTGAGCATGACATCTATTTCCGTCCTGCCGGTAATGACGATTGGAAATCATTCCACGAGGGTGGCTTCTTCTGGATGGGCGCAAATCCCGATCCCGAACCCGAATTGGTAGAACTGAACCTTGTTCCTGGTCCTTGGGTAGATGGTAGCAATGCGAAGATCGCTGCTTGGATTTGGGGTGAGAAACTCGCAGGTGAATGGACTGAATTCATCGGTCTCGAAGGCGACACTCTGAAATTCAATGTGAAAGAAACAGCTGATTCTCTCATCTTTGTCCGCTTTGCTGATACTACAAAAGTACCGGCTTGGTATGATAATGGACAGATTTGGAATCGTATGCCTAGTGAGGAGATTGACTACGTAGGTAAGACCTATACCATTACTGCTTACGATAAGGGGCAATGGGAACCGTATATCATCACTCCATTCAACCTCTATTTGGCTTTGGGCAAATGGGCTGAACCGGATGAGAAAGCTCGTTATGCTATCTACACAATTGATAATGCAAAATGGATTGACTTGGCTGCTGTGGAAGACAAAGAGGATGTGCTCTTCGCTGAAGTTCCTGGTACAATTACCCAAGTGGTATTCTGCCGCATGAATCCTGAAGCGCTGGAGAACGATTGGAAGAATATCTGGAATCAAACAGCTGATTTGCTCATTCCGGAAGGTAAAGACCAATTTACTATTACCGGTTGGGGTGAAGGCGAAGGCGCTAAGAGTGAAGGTGTATGGTCGAAGTATGGTGAGGAACCGCAGCCTGTAGTGGCTGAGTACTTCTTCATTGGCTCGCGTATTGAATGGTCTGTTCCTGCTTTGACTGAGGACCTGAAGTTTACGTTGAACGAGGGTGCTGAGGTTGAGGAATACAAACTCGATATTACGCTTGTTGCCGGTGAGTATTTCAAAGTAGTTAAACTTGAAGGCGAAACTCAAACTTGGTTCATCGAGGGTGACGATAAAGCACGTTTGGTTGCAGAAGAGGAAGCTGGTGATGTAACAATCTACTTCCGTCCAGAAGTTAATCCTTCTTGGGCAGAAACGGATCTTGGAGGTCATATCTACATCCATAAAGCAGCTACCGGCGTAGAGGAAACTGCTGTTGAAGGTAAGGCTGTGAAAGCACTCCGTGATGGACAACTCGTCATCATCAAGAATGGCGTTCGCTACAACGTAATCGGTATCCGCTTCTAATTCAAAACGAATACAGATTACACGTCTCAAAAAGCACGCTCCGCACTCAGCGGGGCGTGTTTTTGTCAAAAATGAACCTTTTTTCATAAAAAAGTGTAATTTATTTGTGTATATTAAAAATTTTTTGTATCTTTGCGCCCAAATAATCTTAAAAACTTACTATTATGGATTTACAAGAACTCGAAAGACAGTACGAGGCAGCCAAAAAGGCGCTTCAAGAAGTAGGCAAACAGATCGCAGATTTGTTTATTGCCGCTGGTGAACCAATCGAAACAGAATCCGAAGAACCAGTTCCCGATGAGCCTGTTCAACCCGCTGAACCGGTACAGCCCGCTAAACCCGCTGAACCGCAACCTGCTCCACAACCCGTTTCCTTCCCTGACGTAGAGAAACTGATTGCTAAACTGGACGCACTCGTTCAGGCTAATGAGAAAATGCAAGCATCGTTGGATGCCCAAAAACAAGAGTTGGAAACTCTTCGCCAGAACCAAGAGGAAACCGTTAAATCCCTCGAGGAAGATAACAGCAACAAGCAAGACCGTCTGGAGAACATCATCCAAACCGTTCAAGAGGACCGCTACCGCAAGGACAAACTCAAACTTATCAACCGTTGTATCTTCCAATCGGAGATGCTTCGCAAGACCATCTATGAGTATCCCGACATCACCAAAGAGATGACGCTTGAGCAGAAAGAGGAATTCCTTCTTAAGCAACTCAATAGTGTCGTAATTGGCTTCGATAGCATGCTGGCCGACGAAGGCGCTGTTGTAACCCATTTTGCCGCCGTTGGTGAGAAGATGAACAATGAGTTCCAAGAGGCTGTCGGCGCTCGCGAAACAGACGACGAGGCCAAGAACGGTACCGTAGCAGAGGTAGTCAGCCCGGGTTATGTATGGACACTCCCGTATATCCTCAAAGCGAAAGTAAATGAGTCCGGCGAGGAAATCAAGCGCTATAAGTTCTTGATGCAAACAGAAAAAATCATTGCATATAAATTTGTTAAACAATCATAATTAATTACTTCTATGGCTAAATCATTTTACGGTATCGACTTAGGTACCACTTACTCTTGCATCGCAACTATCGACAGCGATGAAATCGTAACCGTCATCCCTCACCCCCTTACCAACGAGTTGACTGTTCCGTCGGCTGTTTCGGTAGATGATGATGGTACTATCTTGGTAGGCCGCGCTGCTAAAAACCAATTGGGTAACAAGCCGGAGAACACCGTTGTATTCATCAAACGTGAGATGTCCAACAAGGATTTCAAGCGTACTATCCAAGGTCATGATTATGACCCCGTTGAGATCTCGTCTCTCATCCTCAAAGAATTAGTGGATGGCGCTAACAAGAAACGTGCAGACGAAGAAGGTCTCGACCCGATCTACGATGTAGTAATCACCGTTCCTGCTTACTTCGGTAATATCGAGCGTGAGCGTACGGCTGCAGCCGGTAAGATGGCGGGCCTCAATGTGCTCCAACTCATCAACGAGCCGACCGCTGCGGCTCTTTCGTACGGTAAGAAGAACAAATCCAACAAGACCATCATGGTATATGACCTCGGTGGTGGTACCTTCGATGTTTCTATCATGAAGATTCAAAACGGTATCATGAATACCCTCGCTTCCCATGGTGATCACCACCTCGGAGGTGCTGACTGGGACCGCGCTATCGTCGATTTCGCACTCAGTAAGATCGGTGCTAAATACGATCAACTCGATGCACGCGAGCAAGGTATGATGATGCTGGCTGCTGAGGAAACCAAGAAAACACTCTCTTCCCAAGAGAAAGCTACCCTTCAATTCGTATACAAAGGAATCCAAACGGTAGATATCACCCGTGATGAGTTTGAACAAATCACCTTCGCTCTCCTCGACCGTACGATGACCATCGTAGATGAAGCGCTGGATATGGCGAAAGTAACCCCCAATGACATCGAAGAGGTGCTCCTCGTTGGTGGTTCGACCTTCATGCCGATGGTTAAAGGTGCCGTTGAAGAGAAAATGGGTAAACAACCGAAGATGGCTGACCCGAACTTGGCAGTCGCTAAGGGTGCTGCCCTCACCGCAATGCAAAGCGAGAAGGGTTACATCGGTTCAGGTATTACCCTCGGTACTGATAAGGGTTCCCGCGCATACGGTATGTTCGCGTATAGAGATAATAAGGAGATGATCATCAACCTCATCATGCGTAATGATGACCTCGAGATCCATAAAGAGTTTGATTCCTTCTCCACTCGCTATCCGGATCAAACCGGCGTAGAGTTCCATTTCTATGAGAGCGAGACTACCGAAGAGGCAATTGATGTAGATCCATCGCTCGAGCTCGAAGGTAAGGGCGGCGAAATCAGTTGGGGACACAAAGTTCCGGCTGGTACACCTATCAAAATCATCGTTGAGCGCGATAAGAGCGGCCGTGTACGTGTATTCGCTGAGTGCCAAGGCGCTAAGGGCGAATTCGAATTGGTAACACCAGGTGTTAACACCTTGAGTTTCAGCAAATAAGTAGATGGCGGAACCAAAAAAAGACCAAATAGATTTCGCGTGTGAGGAATTTCACAAAGCAGCAGAGGTTGTCCTGGCGGAAATAGACCGCCTGGACACCTCTGACGAGCAATACAGCGACGATTTTTTGTGCATCTATACAGCGTTTGCGGATACGAAATTTGATGCCGAACGGATTAAAGTGGCACAGGTGGAATTGAAGCGTAGACACGGTAAGATGAACAAAAGCGATGCCTTCAAAACAGCTCTGTCTAACTTTAATTCCTATTCAAAAATCCTCTTTAAGAATGAGGCTACTTTCGATGCCGCACGCGAATGTCTGAAGAAACACGGCTGGTTGCCTAAAAAGCAAGCACCAAAACCCGCTCCGAAGCCTACACCGCAACCCACACCGCAACCCGTTCGACCCGAACCGGTAAAACCGATTAATCCGTTCAAACCGCAACCGGTTCGTCCTGGCGGAGGTGGTAGCAAACCGATTGATCCGTTCAGACCGCAGCCTGTTCGACCGCAACCGACCCCGCAACCGGTTCGTCCGACCGGAGGAGGTGGTGGAGGATTTAGACCGCAACCATCAAGACCCCGTGGACAACAGTCCTTTACCGAGAAAATCGACGATTGGTTTGATACCATTCAAACCTATCTCGATATTTGGTTGGAATACATCTCCCAATATGCCGAGACCGTATTCTACATCTTGGGCGGCTTAGTGGCGGCGGCTGTAGTCATCCTCACCTTTATCTCCGGACACTGGATCATTGCCATCATTGAGATTATCATCTGCGTTTATGTGGGCGTTTATGCGCTTGCGATAGGAGGTGCCATTGCCAAATTGGTACTCAAAGCGGCGGTGCATGCATTGAAACTCATTTTCCGAGCTTGGTGGACCTTCCTCATCTTCATCATACTCGCAGTTGGTGTGCCGACAGCTACTTCCATCTACAAGAAGTATCAGGACGATAACTTCCGTACACATGTAGAGAAAGCACTCACTGCCGCTGAAGAAGAACGCTATCTGGACGCACAGGAGTATATGCTCAAGGCTGCCGAGTTCAACGAGAAGAAGAGTAGTGAACTCAAAACCGAGGCTTCTAAGATGCCAGCTCAGGCGGCTAAGAAAGCTGCGGCGCTGAAGAAATCCATCCCGCAGGATATAGCGAAACTCAAAAAGCAAAAGAAATCCGAAAGCGGCTTTGCAGATGAGGTAGAAGCGATCCAAGAGAAGATCAATCTCCTCCGAAGCAATGAGAAACCTTCTTCGTCAGCCGATAAGTTCCAAAAACAACTCGACGAACTAAAGAAAAAGAAAGGCGTGAAATAACACGCCTTTCTTTTTTCACTTTTCACTTTTCAATTATCTCGGAAATTGTCTTCTCAATTTCCGGAAGATCCTTCCATCCGCTGAACTTCTCCGCCCCTACGCCTATAGAGAAAATAGGAACCGCGTGCGCGGAGTGCGAATGAGTCGTCCAACCTACGTGCGCTTTCTTATTCAGCAATTGTACACCCGCATCGCTCAGCTTATTGAGGTCCTTATAGAGCGTTTGGGTTACCAATTGATGCTTGAGCGCCGATTGATAAAGCGATTTGAGTTCCGCTTCCTCTTCGGCAGTCACGTTGACCTTATCCCATAAACCTAATTTGGTCCGATAGAGGTCTTTCACCTCCTGCCACGTGGGCTTCTTATGGCTCGCAAATAATTCTTGGAACAAATCACTCAGTACCCACGAAGAACATTGTTGGTACTGCAATAACGCCAAATCCAACTTGTGCCCACCATTACCTAACGCCATACCGCCCGTCTCATGGTCGGCTGTTACCACGATAAGCGTCTCATCGGGGTGCGCTAAATAAAATTGGTAAGCGTGTGCCAGCGCCTCATCCATGCTCCAAACCTCATCCATCGCAGTGCGACCGTCGTTGCCGTGGCCGGCATAATCAATCATACCGCCTTCTACCATCATAAAGAAACGATCGAACCGTTCGTTCAAAAAGGGAATAGCTACCTCCACAATCTGCGCAAGCGTCAGGTCTCCTTCCTTCTGGTCTATCGTGTAACCGATATTATCGCTGTGTTTGGCGCCTTGGTCGTCCGAAGATTGAACGAAGATCAGTTTGTCTATTTTCGGCGTAGCCGGTTGCGTGCTCTGCGGTATATCATTCAACACAAGATGTTTCGCTTCTTCGTATCCATGCGCGATGGTATAACCCTTCTCCTCGGCCAAGCGATACAAGTTAACCGATTTATCATCGTTTTTACCTTGTGGATAATGAAATCCTGCACCGCCAAAGAAATCAAAATCGCTTGCGCACAACTGTTGCCCGATCTGATAATAGGCACCTCTGTCCGTTGTATGAGCATAGAAAGCCGCAGGCGTAGCATGGTCGATAGCCACGGTCGTCATGATACCTACACCCCAACCTTGTGCCTTAAGCATCTCCGCAATAGTGGTCAACGTGTCGCCTTTTTCATCCAAACCCAACGTCCCGTTATTGGTTTTACTGCCCGTTGCCAAACAAGTACCTGCTGCAGAGGAATCGGTGATGGCTCTTGACTTCGAATAGGTGCTCGCATGACCGGAATAAGGAAAAGTAGTCATCACGGTCTGCACTCGTCCCAACGGTTCTCCTTGTAAGGCCGAGCGGTACATTTCTGCACCTAATACCTGATTAGCGCCCATACCGTCACCGATGAAATAGAACACATACTTCACTTCGCCAAACGCGAAGAGAATACAGAATACCGAACACAGAATACAAATAAGGCGTTTCATATATCTTTCTTCATTCTTCATTCTTCATTCTTCATTTTTCATTTTTCATTTTTCATCCTCTTCCTCTCCGCCTGCCGATGTCGTTTGCGTTTTCTCGCTTCTCGTCTTTTCTCCGCCCGATGCGCCTCTCGCTCCTCCGGTGTCAGGTGACGCGGCGGTTCAATGCCTTGTTCGCGTAGCCGTTGATCCTGTACCTCCTGTTGATGCTCAATCTGCCGCTCTTTCTCTTCGCGCTTCAAGGCTACCACCTCTTCCTGCGGTAGTTTCTCATGCTTCAGCAAATCTTCATATATAAGGAGTGTCGCCCACGCGTCCGTAGAGGCGTAGCGCGCCTGCTCGGGCGTTAAATGCGTGTTTTCCCAATTGGTTAATTGCTGCGCCTTGGAAATCTTTTTTCCGAAACAAATAGCGAAAATCTTCTGCAATCCCAATTCCAATATACCGTATTGGGCAACCATCGACTGCACGTCCACGCAATTAGCCGGCGTAAAATCGCGTCGCCTGCGTAATCCGTTAATGTCGTCCCGAAAAGCCAATCCTACCTTGCAGATCCGTTTATCCGCAAAGAAATTCGCCAACTCCTGCGGCATGCCTACGTGCGTCAACCGAAATAGGTAACACCGTTTGTGGCTGGCTATCTGAACCAAAGCAGTAGGGTAGTGCAGACCCCTTTTGAAACTCGGTCTGGCCTCCGTGTCCACGCCCACTACACGTTGCTTCGTCAACCATCGCACAGCCTCGCCTACCTTCTCCGGCTGGTCCACTACGATCACCTCCCCTTCAAAAGCCGCTACCGGCATCGCCTGCAACGCCTCCTTCTCTATCCTATGTATATAGTGGTTCTCTCTCAACGCTAAACACTAAACGCTCATCATTCATCTTTCATCTTTCATCTTTCATCGCGTGCAACGCGCGCATGACAGCCAGCACTTTCTGACCCCAATGTTCCGCAAAAGCTTCGCGGCAACGAAGAACCGCATCGTTCATTACCGGCTCTTCGCCCGTTTGAAAAGCGGCTGCCAAATCCTTCAACTCCTGATAGATATCTGCTAATCCTTCGGATATATAAGCCGTTTGCACCTCATCCGTATAGATGCCCTGGTCCACAAACACATCTAAATACGCGTCGTCCGAACCTAACAATTCCCGTATGCCCACCAACGCATAGTTATAATCCTCCTCCGTCACAAATCGTGGCGGCTCTTCATCTTCCATCATCGGCTCAGCGTCCTCCAATAATCGCGTCCGCAGATACAAAACCGGCAACAAACGAAGCATCTGTTCCTGCCACTCATCGCGCTCATGTTCTGCACATTGCTCAATCAACAAACAGGTCTGTGCAGCTGCCGTAACAAATGCAATAGTGGCGTCTTGATAAATATACGAAGTCATACCTTTTTCAAAAAAATCGTACAAAGATACAAAAAAATTTTGAAATATGCAAAAAAATGCGTAACTTTGCACCGTTTTTAATCAATAATCCTATGAAACGTATCATTCTTTTAGCTTTTGCGGCTGTGAGTATGTCTCTTATGGCGCAGCATGTAACTCCGCTGAATATCCAAATTACGGAGCTCAAATTGGATTCTCTTCGTCTCTTGTATCAATCTGAACCCACGATGTATCGCGCGGCCTTGAATGTGGTGGCAGCGAGCCTCGATAAGAATGAAGACGAATTGAAAGCGGCGAAAGCGCAACTCAAAACCGAACAAACACACGCAAAAGAGGTAGAAGAGGCCCTCAAAGATGCTACCCAACTGACGGCTGCTTTGACCAAATTGTACGCCAAAGAGGAAGCGGAACTAAAAACCATGCAAAAGAACTTAGAGAAGCAGCAACGTACGCTCAATAAGCACAGAGATCTCAATAAGGATACGCGTGAGACCCATATGCTTCTCTTGGAGAAAGAGCAAAAGGAGTTGGCTTATGCCCTCCGTGAGGTAGCTGACCGTCAACGCGCTGTGACCGATATGGAATCAACGCTCCGCAAAGCACGCTTGAACTTGGATGATTACATCCATGAGACCGAGCAGAAAGCAGCCGAATTGACCAAATTAGAAACCACCCACAAAGAACGTGTGGCGGTAATTAAAGCAGAACAAAAATCCGCTAAAGCTTTAAAATAATGAAAGTTATCAATCTCTCGGAGCACAACAGCGTGCTCAATCAGTACCTGCGCGAGATCCGCGATGTAAACATCCAAAAAGATCCGCTCCGTTTTCGTCGTAATATAGAACGCATCGGCGAAGTGATGGCGATTGAGGTCAGCAAAACCCTCAACTACGAGCCTACCGAAGTGCAAACGCCCCTCGACAAAGCAACCGTCAATACCATCACAGACCAATTAGTATTGGCTACTGTTCTGCGTGCCGGCCTGCCCTTGCATCAGGGATTCCTGAATATCTTCGACCGTGCTGAAAATGCTTTCTTGAGCGCATATCGCCGTGTGGGACGCAATGTGCATGGAGAAGAGCAACTGGAAATCGTAGCGGAGTATATGGCTGCTCCCTCGATTGTAGGTAAGACGCTTGTTCTGGTAGACCCGATGCTCGCTACCGGTATGTCGATGGAGGTCGCTTATCACGCCTTGCTTCGTCATGGTAAACCACAACACACCCATCTCTGCTGCACCATCGGCACGCCGCAAGCTGTGGAGTGTGTGCGCCAATCGCTTAACGACAGCCCCGATGTAACACTTTGGTGTGCAGCCATCGACCCCGTTCTCAACGAGAAGAAATACATTGTGCCTGGTCTGGGTGACGCCGGTGATTTGTGTTACGGAATAAAAATCCATCTCTCCGATCGCGACTAATAAATACCAAATAGTATGGTATATACCGGCCGTTGTGTTGACGGTCGGTATTGCCGTACTCAGTCTTTGGGAATATCCGCAGATACCCAAAGAGATACCTGCTTCCGATAAGGTTCTCCATGCTATCATGTACGCACTCCTGTCCATCGCGTGGATCAGCCCTGTCGCGTACCAACGCGCAGCCAAACTATCCACCTACGCCCTTGTGCTCGTTTCGGTCTCAGTCTACGGCGCCTTGATGGAGATTCTGCAGCGTTTCTGCACCCTCTCACGATCCGGTGAGATGGCTGACCTCTATGCCGATTTCATCGGTGCATTCATCGGTTTAAGCCTCATTGCTTTATGTCAGCGCCTCTTTATGACATCGCGTTAAGTATCCTCTTCCGCAATCGTTTGCGCCGCTC
>Ga0265301_10000888_pt1 | contig 40930 bp, 42 predicted proteins | sample AusTroGonzalo_MG_2_FD_193488 | JGI IMG/M metagenome (GOLD analysis project Ga0265301, IMG submission 193488) | Bovine rumen microbial communities from tropical cattle in Woodstock, Queensland, Australia - Gonzalo_04 | ecosystem: Host-associated > Mammals > Digestive system > Stomach > Rumen ...
AGTCTGTATGTGTCGCTTTTCTCGCTCAACGAGCAGCAAGCGCAACAGTTTGATGCGCTCTACAAGGCGTACAACAAAAAGATGCGAGCCGTTCACGACCTCTATCAGAAAGAGCCGGTGGCGGAAGGAACGGCAATGACAGAAGAACAAGTGGAGCAACGTATCTTGGACAATTTCGCGCAGAGCCGTGCTATCCTTGACGTGCGTGAGCAGTATTACAAGCAGTTCCGCCAAATCCTCACTCCGTCGCAAATCAACAAGATCTTCGAGGACGAGAAAGCACGCCGTGCGCAGATACGTAAAGGCCAATGAGACTATTCTATGACAGACCATCCGTGGAAAAACTGATAGAGCGGTACCATAAGCCGCTCTATTGGCATATCCGGCGCATGGTGGTCAGTCACGATGATGCCGAAGACGTGTTGCAAGAGACGTTCATTCAGATTTTTGAGCATCTTAAGGACTTAAAAGACGTGTCGCAAGAACGTGCATGGGTCTATCGCATCGCCACGAACGAAGCGCTCCAGTGGCTGCGCAGTCGGCATGAGTTCCTTTCGCTCGAAGATGAGGATGCCACGCCGCTCATCAATACTCTGCAAGCGGACAGCTATACGGACACCGGCGACACACTTGTACTGCTGTTCCAAGAAGCTGTTTTGACGCTTCCGACCATGCAGCGAACGGTCTTCAACCTGCGCTATTACGATGAACTGCCGTACGAAGAAATAGCCGCAATTACAGGTTCGTCAGTCGGTGCCGCCAAGACCAATTATCATTTCGCAAAGGAAAAAATTAGTAAGTATATTTATGGAAAACAATTTCTTTAATCAGGTAGGCAAAAAAATGCCATACACGACTCCAGAAGATTTCTTTAACCGCTCGGAGAAAGAGTTGCGTTCAGTCGTACATCGTAAATCGTTCAATCGTAAATGGTATTATGGTATTGCTGCTTCGATAGTTCTTGCTATTGGTATTTTCGGTATTGTCCGCTTTTTTTCGCCAACGGCAACGCAAGTGGAAGCTTCTTTCTATTCGCAGACTTACGACAATTCAGCGGACTGGTCCGACTTCGCCGATGCGGATATTTTTCTGGATAATATAGATTGATTTGCCCTGAAAACGAACGCAACAAAGATTCTTCGCAACGGTCAAATCTATATTCTGCATAGCGATAAGATATATACGCTTACTGGCGCGGAAGTGAAGTAATCAACACAAATTTTTGTGTGATAGAGTGAATCTTTGATTAGCAGGCAGCCGGAAGGTTGCCTGCTTTTTCTTTCTTCCATTTCTGGCAAATACCATTTGCCGTACATCATCCCAAGAGTAATCCCCCAAAAAACATACATCAAATTCCTCAAAGGACTAGACCATACCTAGACGATACCTAGACTATATCTAGACCATATCACATACATTTCAGTCTGGTCAGACTAATTTTTCTATTACCTTAAACTATATTATATATTCATATATAATATACTTTTTGTATGCCATTTTTATTTGCACATGTGCAAAAAAAGTTGTACCTTTGCACGCAAATTATGCTGTAACTGAGTTATGACAACAAAAGACATCTATTTGGCAGGGGGGTGTTTCTGGGGGACAGAGCATTTCTTCAAGCAGATAGCCGGGGTCGTTTCGACCGAAGTCGGCTTTGCAAACGGACACACAACCAATCCCACCTACGAGCAAGTCTATACGGACACCACCGGCTATGCCGAAACGGTTAAAGTGGTCTATGACCCGTCGCAAGTGTCGCTGGATTTCCTGCTGCAGATGTTCTTTGTTGCCATCGACCCTACGAGTCTCAACAAACAAGGTCATGACGAGGGCACACGCTACCGTACCGGCATCTATTATACTGATGCGGCTGACCGTGATGTGATAGACCAGGTTTTTGCAGAAGAGCAAGCCAAGTATGCGAAGCCTCTGGTTGTGGAGCGCGAAGCGCTTGCGAACTTCTATCCCGCAGACGAGTATCATCAGGATTACTTGGACAAGCACCCCGACGGCTACTGCCATCTGCCGAAAGCCCTTTTCGCTTTCGCCCGACAGGCCAACAAAGGATAACAGAGAGCGATAGGAAATTATGTCGAATCCTGATTTAGTCCAATATATCGTAGAGCAGGCGGGCAAGACCGGAGAAATACGGGCACGGAAGATGTTCGGAGACTATGCGCTGTACTGCAACGACAAAGTGGTCGGGCTTATTTGCGACAACTATCTGTATCTGAAACCGTTCCAATCGCTCGAACCGCTGCTGCACGAGGATGACAAGCATATGCAACCGCCTTATGACGGCGCCAAGCTGCATTATGTGATAACTGATATAGACGATGCGGACTATGTCTCGTTGCTCGTCAAAAGGGTGTCTGAGAACCTGCCTATTAAAAAGAATGCGTGAATGGAAATAACCGAATTACTGGAGTTTACGGATAGGGCGCAGTTGCGCGAATGGCTCGAAAAGAACCATGCGACAGAAAAAGAATGCTGGGTCACGATGTATCGCACCAAGATTCCGCGTACCGATTGTATTCCGTATCTGCACGTGGTCGAAGAAGCACTCTGTTTCGGATGGATAGACAGTACGTTGAAACGTCTGCCGGACGGCCGAAACGCACAACGTCTGTCGCCCCGTCGCAAAGGAAGCCACTGGACCGAACTGAACAAACAACGCTGTGCGGACCTGGAACAACGCGGTCTGATGACCGATGCCGGACGAAACGCACTAAATAATGCAAAATAAATATGAAAAGAGTTTTTCTGTTGTTGATCCCCTTTATGCTGTTGGCATGCAAGGTTCAGCAGCCTATGAGCAATGAGCGCTTTGCGCAGGATGTACAGCGCGATTTCCCGTTCAAAGTGAGTGCGCTCAACAGTGTGCCGGATCATGCAGGCGTGTATGCCTTCCATTGCGAAAACCTGGTGGACTGGTTGCCGGACTACGAGATTGATGCGGAAGGTGCGGTAATGGGCTACCGTACTACGTTTGCCCCTACGCATGACAAGCAGCCCGCGAACATCATCTGGCGCAATATTGTTGTCAATCCCAAGGCGAAACGCGTGCTGTGTATCGACCGGATGGTGATGAAAGGCAAGACAATCGGCTACGTCTATGTACTGCAGTCGGAAACCAAGGAGTACAGCGATGAGAATACATACCACTGGGATGTGAGCGACCACCGGCTGATGCTCAGCGTAGCCGCAGCGGTCGAGTATATGAGTGCGCTATCTGTGACACAGTTGGAATTGCTACTCAACCAACGATGACAAAGATACTATTCATATGTCACGGTAACATCTGCCGTTCCGTCATGGCGGAGTTCGTCCTAAAAGAACTGTGCCGTCAAGCGGGTGTGGCAGAGCAATTCGAGATCGCCTCTGCGGCAGTCTCGAGAGAAGAGATTGGTAATGACATCTATCCGCCTGCTAAACGCAAGTTGCGCGAGAAAGGTATTCCGTTCGAGTTTCACGCCGCGCGGCAGATCATGCGTGCTGATTACGTGTACTATGACCATATCATCTGTGCTGACCGCTCCAACCTGCGCTGGCTGGAACGGATCATCGGTGAGGACACGGCGCATAAGGTGTCGCTGATGATGAGCTGGGTCGAGCGGCTCGACACCCAAACATGTCATGCGGGTAGTACGCAAGATGTGGCAGACCCGTGGTACACGGGTGATTTCGAAGCCGCATATCAGGATATCGAACAATCGTGCAAAGCCATATTAAGAGCATGTACTATAAAGTAGGAAATATCGAATTAGACACCGATACGCATAGCGTATTGATAGACGGGGAAACCATCAACCTGACCCCATTGGAATTCGGTTTGCTGGCCTATCTGATACAACATCCGAACCGTCTATGCACGCGTACGGAGATTATAGACAAGGTATGGGGACATCATTTTCAATACGACACAGGCACTCTGGACGTGCACTTGAATGCGCTACGTCGCAAGCTGGGAGTCAAGCGCAACTACCCTATCGAGACCATCCGTGGAGCCGGTCTGATTCTGCATACCGAAGAGGCATCCAAGCCGTATAGCCTCAAGATTCAACCGTTTATCTCGGAGTGGCTGCAAAGCCATATGGGTGAATTTGAGAGCAAAGGTCTGGTGTCGCACATGCATCTTGACCCGTTTGTAAGCGAGATTACGATGTCGCCGAATGATTTGCGAACCATGTTAGATGGCATTCTGTCGGCATTACTACCTTCAGCCAAACCCGGCACGATACGCGTTTCGTCCCATCTAAGCCTCAATTATTTCTCCCTCACATTGGCTATTAACGGCACGATAAACGAACTTCGTATCCCAATTTATAGTGATTTTAAAGCATCTTAAGAAAATCTTAATTTAAGTTTAAGAAATTCTTTGTACCTTTGCGCTCGCTTTCGCCAAGGATTAAAATCCTCGGGGATCCCATTATAAGAAAAAAATGCGAGCAAAGGTATTATTTCTGATTGTATTACTAACAGCTTCGATCCTGCGTATCGAGGCGGCATCTCCTGAAGGTTGGGCAGACACAATAGCCCTTCCTGATCTGGAAGTATCCGCGTCGCGCATAGGAACAGCCGTCAGTCGTCAGCCATCAGCCATCAGCATGCTGGATAGCCGCCTGCTGAACGAAACGCAAGCCGTCACGCCGAAGGATGTGAGTCGTCTGATTCCCAACATCTATATGCCGGATTACGGAAGTGCGATGACCAGCAGCATTTATATCCGCGGACTCGGCAGCCGCATCAACGAACCGGTAATGGGCATGATTGTGGACGGTGTGCCGCTGTTAGACAAAAACATGTATGACCATGCCATTCAGGATGTCAAGCGTATCGAGTTATTACGGGGGCCACAAGGCAGTCTGTACGGCCGGAACTCTCCAGGCGGAGTCATGGAGATACACACATCGCAACCTCTGGATTTCAACACCTGTTCCGTTCGCGGTTTAGTCAGTTACGCTACAGCTAACAGCGTGCAAGCGCAGGTGTCGTATTATGGAAGAATACAGAATACAGACCGTTCCGCTGACAGAGCAGAGACTTTCGGTTGGGGAATCGCCGCACGCTATCAGCGTACAGATGGTTTTTATACCAACGACTATACGGGTAGGAAGATTGACGGAGGGCAGCAGGCAGGCGGTAGGCTTGTCTTCGACGGCAAACCTTCCGACGAGTGGCGCATTACCGGCACCGTCTATGCCGATTGGGTACGTCAAGGCGCTTTCCCGTACGCTTCGGTAGCTACCGGCCGCATAGACTACAACAGTCCCGGCAATTATGAACGCTTGGCAATTCTTCCTTCGTTACGTGCCGATTACAAGCACGAGGACTGGCATCTGCAACTCGTCGCGAGTTACCAGTTCCTGCACGATGACATGCACATGGACAATGACTACACTCCCGCAGACATTTTCACACTTCAACAGACGCAACGCCAGCATAGCGGCACACTCGATGCGCTACTGCGTGCCCCAAAGCCATGCACCTGGTACGACTGGACATTGGGTCTGAGTTCGTTTGTCAAAGCCAATACAATGCAAGCGCCGGTTACCTTCATGCGAGAAGGGATAGACGAGCTGATTTTAGGCAACGCCAACCGCGGAATTCAGACCGTCTTTCCTGACGACTCGATAGAGATATCCAACAGCCAATTACCCATTACGGACGATTTCAACCTGCTCAATGCCGGGATAGCAGTCTATCATCAGAGTCATTTTCATCTCGGCAACTGGCATATCAACGCAGGCGTGCGCATTGATTACGAACACACCGGTATGGTTTATCTCAGCTCCGCCGATGTGAACTACCGTTTCACCATGATCATGTCGGATTTTGAGACCGTACATACCCGCATCCAAGGCACACGAACGGCAAACTACGTCCAAGTGCTACCCCGTCTGGCTGTGTCTTATGACGCCTCATGGGGAACAATCTACGGCTATGCCAGCAAAGGGTACAAAGCTGGAGGATACAACCCACAGATATTCAGCACCATAACACAAAACCAAGTGATGACCGACATGGCGGCTGATATGGGTCTGCATCTTGATATGGCGGATTCACGTTTCTCGGATGTAGGGATTACGGCCTACAAGCCCGAGAGGGATTGGACCTTTGAAGCGGGTGCCCATTTTACGCCAACCGAAGGGTTGAAGATCGATGTGGATGCGTTTCACATCCAATGTTTCGACCAACAAGTGACCATCTTCCCGAACGGCAAGACGACAGGACGCATGATGGCGAATGCCGCCCGATCACGTGTATGGGGCGCAGAAGCGGCTCTTCATTACCGCTGGCAAAAGGGTCAATGGCAAGGCATGGTGGATGCCTCATATGGTTTTACCGACGCGCGGTTCATTGACTTCAACGACGGGATGGGCGATTACTCGGGCAAGTTCATCCCCTACGCACCCCAACATACTGCACATGCTCTCCTCCAGGCGGGTTACCTTGTAGGGCACAAGTGGTTGCATGCATTCTCTCTTTCCGCACACACGAACATTACCGGTCCCATCTATTGGAACGAGCAGAACGACTGCATACAAGCGCCTTACGCCCTGTTGGCAGCCAACATAACGCTGGAATGGAAATATGCCCAATTGGAACTATGGGGGCGCAATCTCACCGGCACGCAATATGACGTGTTCTATTTCCGCTCCATGGGAAATGATTTTCTGCAACGAGGAAAGCCGCGTGAACTCGGAGCCACAATACGATTTGAAATCTAATTATAACAGTCAAGATATGAAAAAGATTTTTACATTTATCCTTTTGGCCGGCATGCTATCCGCCTGCCATATTACTTCTGATGAACCAGAGGTTCAAGACAAAGAGAAATCCTATGAAGCGTACGGTCTATTGACCATCCCTTCGTCCGGTTTTACGAAAGAGGACGTGCGCACGAAGATTGTGCTTGTCGATGAGGAGCAACTGGATATATACATGTTCGATGTCAAGTTCTCATCGATGATGCCGGTCACGATTGACATGGTCATCAGCGGTGTCGGTTACCTCAAAACCGCCGATGAGATTCAGTTCTATGGCGACAGTATCATCCCTACCGCGGGTAACAAGCCCTACGAAAAATATATCGTCACGAACCTGCAAGGCTTTATTAGTTCCGACTCACTCTGCTTGTCCAACAACTACGGTGACACGCCAAGTGCCTATGCCGGCAAACTAACCAAGGAGTAAATGGTCAATTATACAGGAATCATTATCGGCGCTTCGGTCTTCTTGATGATCGGGGTGTTTCATCCGATTGTCATTAAAGCGGAGTATTATTGGGGTACAGGCTGTTGGCCGGTTTTTGCGACAGCGGGTGCTGGCGCAGTAGTTGGTTCGCTGCTGGTTGAAAGTACTATCGTATCGGTATTACTCGGCGCATTCGCCTTTTCGGCTTTTTGGTCCATTCTCGAACTATTCGAGCAGAAGAAACGTGTTGAACGGGGCTGGTTTCCTAAAAATCCCAAGAAAAAATAACAAAAACATCTATAAATCATACAGAAAAGCGGTTATATACTTGCATATATCAAAAAAAAGCAGTAATTTTGCAGGCAAAATTGGTTTTGATATGAAAAAGTATGTAATTATTAGTCTGTTAGTACTGGCGGGAGTGGTGTTCACATCGTGTGAGCCTCGTGAGCCTCAAATGCGTAAAAAGACCATTGAACTGGTTGTTAAACCCAATTTGTGGCAGTTTGATAATTCAGCAAATATGTATTTTTGCCATTTCGATGTCTCAGAGCTGACTGCCAACGTTTACAATTACGGCGAAGTAAGCATCAACCGGGAATACAACTCCGGAAAATCGGATGCATACCAGGTAGCCCTGCCGGAAACGAGTTATCTGATTGATTATCTGGATAATGGAGATGAAACGAGCAGTCCGTACTACTACCAGCAACATATTGATTATGCCTATGGTGTAGGTTTTGCTGAGATATTCCTTACCATTTCTGATTACTACTACGAAGAGTACACGCCGGAGGCGATGCTCTTCCGATTACAGCTGACGTATTAAGCTTTCCGTTATCAGCTATCAGTCAGCCGATATTCATATTAGGCCCTTGCTCTGCCGAAACGCGTGAGCAAGTATTACTCACCGCGAGTCAGTTGAAAGACGCTTGTGGTGAGATGTCTTTTATTTATCGCGCGGGCGTGTGGAAGCCGCGCACGAGTCCGTACACATTCCAAGGAGCCGGCGAGGAAGCGTTAGCGTGGTTGCAGGAAGTGAAAGAGACTTGTCATGTGCCGGTTGCGACGGAAGTAGCGACGCCGGAACATGCAGAAGCGGCATTAAGAGCAGGTATTGACTATCTGTGGATCGGAGCACGGACGAGTGCAAACCCGATTGCGGTAGAAGCGATCAGCCATCGGCTTTCATCCCTCAGTATTCAACCCAAAGGGTTGATTATCAAGAACCCGGTGAATGCAGACGCGGATTTATGGCTGGGCAACATAGCACGCCTGGAGAAAACAGGTGTACCGGTAATGGCGGCACATCGAGGCTGCAACCATGAACCGTGCTGGGCCATGGCGCATAAGGTTCGCACGAAACGACCGGACATACCGTTGCTGCTGGATCCAAGTCATATGAGCGGTAATGCCGCCAAAGTGCCGGAACTGACGGAGAAGATTGTTGACCTGAAACTGGACGGCGCCATGATAGAAGTACATTGTCATCCGGAGAGCGCTTTATCAGACAAAGACCAGCAGTTGACTCCGATTCAAGTAGGCAATACCCTCGACTCGATTCTCTCTCGATTGTGTCTCGTTAGTCTGATTTGCCCCTCTGAAGGCTCCGAAGAGCTTCAATGGCTCCGGGCTGAGATTGATGAATTGGACGACCGTTTATGGGATACGATCGCCGCACGAATGGAAGTGAGCGAGCGCATCGGCGCATGGAAGAAAGCCCATGGCGTGACACCGTTACAACCGGAACGTTATCTGCAAATCGTTGATAAGTTAAAGACAAGAAACGAAACATTACAAGACAATAGTCTCTCAACGGATTTCATGTTACGCCTCTGGGAGTTGATACATGAAGAGAGTCTGCAAAAACAACTGAAAATTGAAAATTAAGAGATACATCATCCTGCTTCTTTTGGCGATAAGCGGCATCGCTTTCGCACAAGAGACAACTGGAATCTCCGGTATTGTCGTAGATGAAGACACCGGAGAGACTTTGCCATTCGTGCAAATATACTTCCTGAAATCCACGACCAGCCAAGGAATGATCCCGTCGGAAGTGGGTACCACCTCCGAATTGGACGGAAGTTTCACTATCAGCAACAGCGAGGGTTACACCACGCTCCATTTCCAGATGTTAGGATACAAGACGGAGATGCTGACCCTTCGCAAAGGACAGAACCGCACGAATGCGAAAATCAAGTTAAAGCCCGATGTCTATGGTTTGCAAGACATCGTTGTGACCCCGAAGAACCGCAAGCGTGACTATAAGCGCAAAGGTAATCCCGCAGTCGAGCTAATCAACAATGTGATTGCCCGCAAGGACTCCTTCTGCGTTCGTACGGCAGATCAATACACCGCGACCAGCTATTCGCGCATGTCGTTCGCTCTGGATAACATCAAAGTCAACTGGAACAAGCCATTCTGGAAGAATTTCAGTTTTGTACAGAAATACATTGACACGACAGGTGTTTACCCGAACGTGACGGTCAGCATCCGTGAACATCTGAACGAAGAGTATTTCCAGCGCAAGCCTCACCGCGAGAAGAAAGTGCTGCAGAAAAAGCGTATTTTCGGTATTGAAGACATCATCGGATCAGGTTCGTTCCAGGAAAACATCAACGCCATCTTCAAAGACGTGGAGATCAACGACAACAACATGAACCTGCTGTTCAACCGATTTGTATCCCCCCTCTCTTCGACCTTGGCCGTGACATTCTACCAATACTATATCATGGACACCATCATGGTGGACGGTTATCCGTGTATAGACCTGGCGTTTGTGCCTGTGAATTCGCAGAGTTACGGTTTCACGGGACACCTATATATCGTCAATGATTCGACCTACCGAATCAAACGTTATGCGATTAACGTCCCGCCGGAGATCAACCTCAACTTTGTCAGCAATTATTCGGTAGAGCATACCTACAAACAGTTAGACAACGGCTTATGGGCTCCGGACAGGACGACGACCTACGCTAAGTTCTATATACTGAACAACAAACGCGGTATACTGGCGCGTCAAACGAAGATATACACCAATTGGGATCTGGAGACTCCTATTCCACGTGAGACATTCTCTTCTTTTAGTGAAGACGAGATGGAGACGAATGACTCAACGGCAGTCCGTTTGAATGCCGCAGCATGGGAATCGCTACGCCCGGAACCGCTGACATTCTATGAAAACTCGGTAGAAGATCTGGTGGATGAGTTCACCCACACACCGATGTTTAACAGTCTGGCCCTGTTTGTCAATGCGCTTACCACGGAATTCGTACCAACCGTGCCGTCTTCCATCATGTGGGAAAGCAAATTCGACATCGGACCGATTTACAATTTCCTGAGCTGGAACATGTTAGAGGGTGTACGTGTCCGTTTCGGCGGAGCAAGTACCTCGAAACTACATGACCAGTGGTTCTTCCGCGGGTATGTAGCATTCGGTACGAAAGATCTTCGTCCGAAATACAACGCGACGGTCATTTACACGTTTGACAAGCACAAGTCGCATCCTTATACGGGACTAAGGCACCATATCCAACTGAGCGCACAATATGATGTAGAGGAACCCGGTCAGCTAACCGATGTAGTAACCCGTGACAATATCCTGATGTCCATTCCGACCAGCAGACCTACTTTGGGCTTCAACCAATATGTATTCCACGCCAAGTTGGATTATATGAAGGAGTGGCCGAACAAGTTCTCCATGAAAGCGGGTTTTGACTTCAGCAACAACGAGGCGGCAGGTGTATTGCAATACAAGCGAATGAACTGGACCATGAATCCGGCTGACTCCACTTGGGGACTTACGCAAAACATCATTCCATCCTATCGCAACTACGAAGGTTATGTAGAATTCCAATACTCACCGGGAAGCCGTATCTCGATAGACAGGATGGGATTTGAGAGTCCTTGGGGCATGGAGAAAGACGCTCCGACATTCAAATTGCGTCACACGGTAGGCTATTTAGACGACCGTCACAACGGCGGCGACGGTTTTATCCATAACCGTACCGAGTTCCTGTTTGACAAACGGTTCTGGTTCTCCGCTTTCGGTCACCTGGATATGCGTATCCAAACGGGTATGGTATGGCAAAAGGTGCCGTTCACCAAACTGTATATCCCCGAGAGTAGTACAAGTATCCTGCTTGCCCAACGGTCATTTAACCAGATGAAGCCGATGGAATTCCTATTGGACGAATACGTATCGTTATTCGCAACGTATTATTTCAAAGGCTGGTTACTGAACCGTATCCCGGGTATCAACCGTCTGAAGCTGCGCGGCGTAGTATCATTTGCTGGTTTGTACGGTGGCTTGACAAAGAAAAACAACCCTTATCTGGAAAGCGGAACGGGTCTGTACGAGTTCCCTCACACCCCATGGGAAAACGGCATCATGGACAACGCGTTTGACAGAAACGGTTATATCAAGGACAGTTACCGGACCTCTTCTCCTATCGGCAAATTGCCCTACCTGGAAGTAACTGCAGGATTTGAAAACATACTTAAATTCATCCGTCTGGATTATATCCGCCGTATCACATACAACGACTATGAGTTACCGTATATGATTCAGAAGATGGAACCGGTTGATCCGCTGAAGCCGACCTTAGGCTATAAGCCGGCAGTAGACGAAAACGGAGATCCGGTCATGGTACACGGCAGGCGCAAGATAGGCGCATGGGGTCGTAATGGTGTAAAAATCACAGTCCGTTTCTCGCTATAATTATGAAAAAGACTATCCTCATCTTATGTGCTATGCTATGCGCATGGAACATGGCGGCGCAGACAAAAGACACAAAGCTTCAGTTAAAATTGGACGATGTAAAAGCACAGCTAGAAGATTTTGATACGGAGCATTTGATTGATTCGTTAGACCAGGAGAAGTTGCCCCGTCTGGTCTCAGGCGGTTTATTTGGTGGCGGAAACGTAAGCAATTTCATCATCACACGCAATCACATACCGATGAGTTCCTATATGCGAGTAGGTGCAGAAGTGGGAGGTTTCATCGATTTTTCCATTTCAAAGCATTTTGCAGTACAGCCACAGGTGATTTTCACGGCACACCAGAACTACTTTGCCGCCACCGATACGACTAACCGTTTGTGGTCTTTCGGTGTCGATATACCGATTTATTTCTTAGGCCGATTTGGCAACATGGAACGGGGTTACATCCAGTTTGGCGGCGGTATCTTCACGCATTTCACCTATCTTAGCAATGTACAAGGCAAATACCACAATGTAGACAATACAGAATCAACCACACCGGTATCCACCCCATCCTCCGCTCCATATCATGCTCCGATTAATGACGGCTACGACTACAGCCGTCTATATAATTTGCACAACAATCACTTCGGTGTATGCGTAATGGTAGGATATGAGTGTCCGTTCGGTATGATGATCAATGCGCAATACAAGGTCAGTCTGTCTGATATCGCCGGATTCTATAATGAAATGAAGGGCACCGCTATCGCTGATGCCCTTATTTACCCGCAATCGATAAGTCTGAATATCGGTTACCGATGGAAATAACCATTAATGGTTAAAGTAATTATTCCGAATTACTTTATCGGAAAGGAGGAACGCGTCTTCAGGAGTGATGACGCGTTTTTGTGTGCTATCCATGAGATTGATACCGAACCCGTGCCAACGATAGTTCTCCACTCCTACAAGAGACTGATATGTAGGATAAATATCCATCTGATACGCATCTTCCGTATAACGCGGATTGCCTGAGATCTTAGGAGAATAAATGATAAGCGGCAGGCAGTCATCCTCCGGCGTCAACTCCCCTATCCATGCATATTTTCCATCTTTCCCCTTGAAATCATCCGCAAAATTCTGCATCAAGTCGCGTTTCTCATAATGCAAGATACGATGGTCTCCCGTGAAGACGATGGTGTAATTCTGCAGTTTCGGATCCGACTCAATTTTACGAATAAAATAACCTAATCCATCATCCAGCGAATTAAAACCACGAATAAAATTATGCATTACCCAGTTCATAGAGGGCAGTTCCAAATCCGAATATTTTTCATTCCAGAACGGCGCATGGGTGGACTGGGTTATACATTGGATATACCGGTATCCGTTGTCCACCAGGCTGTCGAGTTTCTGGAACAAAATGGTATCTATGTCGCAATAACAGATGGTGCTGTCATATCCAAAGGCCGGCGACATCTTCGTCTGATTCCAGACCGATTTATCATGCGGCAAGAGGAGAATAGCCGTATCGGGAGACAAAGACATAATTCCGGGATATGTATTATCATCATAATGCATACAGGTAGCTCCGGCGTTGATCGGCAACAATCCCGTATTCACAATCATCTGACCGTCCGCGGAAGGCGCTCCGACGATCTGGGTATGGATCCGATTGGCGTAGAACACATGGTCATTCTGCGTCAGCCTGTAGAGGTTCGGCATTATTTCCGGTGTAACAACCCAGTCCTCCAAACTCTCCAGCAATACGATAATCAAAGGAGAATCCATCGTATCGGTTGCTTCCGGCCCCTTATCCAGCTTGGCCATCATAACTGAATCCTGTGCCGTCAAAGGACGGTCCGGCTGGATGTCATTAAGCATGAGATAATAATCTGTAAGGATATAGAACGGCGAGTAAAGAATACTCGTGTTCGCCACTGCCATCGGGAAATGGATGCCGTATACCGGTTCGCGATGCTCACGAATGAACGGCAACACATCATAGCGAGACTCCACATTCTGCTTCTTTTGCGCATTCACAAAGAGTCCTTCAGCACCTAGCCGCAAAGCAATAGAAGCCACGATAACAATCAGCCACGGCTTCCATGAACGCTTGGTGTGTTTAGGTACGAAGAAAAACAGCAGGAATGCCAACAACGCCGTTAATGCAAAGAAGATAATATCTATACGCCATTCCACATAGATAAGCACAGACCAGAAATAACCATGGAGATTACTCGACATGTTAAACGCCTCTGCATCCAATACAATATGGTTATTGCGCATATAGATGAGGTTTGCAACCAACCATACATCGACAATGACAGACAGCAGAATCAACCAACGTTTATTCCGCAAGATAAAGGTAAGTGACGCGAACAGCACAGATGCAGCTATCTTGCTGAATATCAACGCAAATCCATTTTGCGTAGATGTATATACCGCAAACTCACGAAATGCGAAATGGTCAAAAACCAGCGTCTGCACAAAAAACAGCACCGCCATAAAAGCAAAGACACACCAGTTGGTGCGGTTTCCGACCGATAACCACTCTCGACAATGATTGCGCCATGTTTCAACATCCGCCCACCAAGTCTTGATTTTCCCGATTGTTTTGTTCGTCTTCATAATGAATTGTTTTTTGTGCATCCGGTTCCGTTAACGGAGCTTCCTCGACAGTCACCGGCTTATTCTCCTCTTTCGGTTTCTTGTTTTTCCCTATCTCGGCAATAAACATACAGCCTGTAATTACCATTGCGACACCTATCCACTGCATGAATCCTACTTGCTCATGGAAAACAAACAATCCAGCCAATATACCGAATATGAATCCGAGGCTGGTCAAAGGATATACTTTGGAGAAATCATATTTATGCAACATCACCAGCCAGAACAAGTTGGCTGCAATCATAAGCAATATGGCAAACATCAACCATGCATTAAGCAGTACATGATGCCAGATGAAGGACCAAGACCATTCCCATTCAAGGTTTTTCATCGCCAATTTCAAAGCTACCTGACTAAAGGCCAATAATGCCGTTTGCAGCAGCATCAACAGAATCATTATCATACCATTATACCATGTTTGATTTTATAGGACTGCTGAATATCACGATACCGCAGGATTACTTCATCCATGACATTTTCCCATGAGCGTGCAATCGTCGTAGAAGCATTGTCTCCGACTTTCTTCAAAAGGGCAGGATGCTCCATGAGATAGGTTATGCGGCCGGCATATGCCTGAATGTCATTCGGAGTCAAGAACCCATTGCTATCCGTTCTAATCACTTCCGCCGCCGTGGACTCCTGCAACATAAGCGCAGGAGTATGCATCGCTGCCGCCTCACGCACTACAAGCGGAGCATTATCATACAAGGACGGGAACAGGAACAAGTCGGCCGCGGCATCAATGCGTTTAAGCCGCTCGCGGTCATGTATATTTCCGAGCATCGTTACCCGGTTCTGCAGTCCCAACTCCTCTATCTTGGTCCGGATATCACGCACAGCATAACCCGTTCCAACCATAAACAACCGGAAGGGCTTTTCTTTTATCAAAGCGAGCGCATCCAGAATAAAACCTATGTTTTTCTCCCAAATATGCTGACCGACAAAAAGCAGCATGATCTCATCCGGACGAAGTCCCAATTCCGCTCTCATCTCCTCCCGCATGATTACTATCTGCTCTACCGGCGTACAGAAATCATTACCATTCTCCACGACATCCACATGACCTTTGTAGCCGTATTCGCGCAATGTCGGCTCTACAGCCGCCTGCGGGATCCACACCTCGTCTGCTTTGTCAAAGAACTTGATAATATGCCGTACCATCCAGTCCACCACGCACTTGCTATGAACGTTATGCTCAAAGTCCTGACGATATTTCGAATGGAAGGTCGCCACCAAAGGGATATGTTGCTTCTGCGCCGCCGAATACGCCAAATCGCCTGTAACAAACGGACAATGCGCATGCACAAGCTCAAAATCCATCTTACGGAACCGACGGACAAAGGAAGGCGAAAGGTACGGCAGACCGTATCGATACGGAGCCCGGAAAGGAATGGGGACAGACGGGAAGCGGTCTATCGGATAAGACGCCGCATGGATCACATCCTCGGAATGAGGCGCATAGGGCGTGATTACACGCACCTCATGTCCCTTCTGATTCAACCAGTATGCATAGTTCTGCGCCGTAAGCGCCACACCATCCAAAATAGGCGGAAAATTATCATTAAAGATACCAAACATATTATTTACGGTCAGACTATTATTCGATTCAAAAATTCTGATTTGACAATTTTGCGTGCAAAATTACAAAAAATTATTGATATACGCAAAATTTTGAGGAATAAAAGTAAAGAAAAATTTGCATATATCAAAAAAAAGTTGTATCTTTGCAGCGGATTTTGAAAAATATCGTGCTATAAGCCAAGAAATAAACATTATTAAACTACATAAAAACACAAAATTATGCGTACAACATTTAATCGCCTTCGTGCTGTAAAAGACAGCCTTCCTCATGGTAGTATGGATGCAATCGCCGCAGAACTGGGTATCTCCGGTGAAGAAGTTAGAGCTTATTTCAACGGAGAGGGTAATGCAGACTATCATTTGGAGCCGGGTTTTGATGGCGGTATCGTAGATTTCACTAACACACGCATTCTCGAGGTTGCCCTGCGTCGTGCATGGGAAGTTCAGAATGCATTATAAAAATCGAATTGACAATTAACATTTTTAAATTTCACAAACGGCTAATAGCTCTGGCGATTATCGTCGGAGCATTGCCTTTTATATATTGTACGGGCGCCTACGCGAGAGAAGAGTCTTCATTCGTCAGCAGTCAGCAGTCAGAAAGCAAGTGGCTGGACGACTACAGCAAGCCGGTCAAGCTGACCTATAATGCGCAGGCGAAAGTGCAAGCGGCATATCTATGGCGCGGATTGTATTGCGGAGCGTTTAATACACAAGGGAACGCCAATATAGGTTACGGAGGCCTCTACTTCGATGTATGGTGGAACGCAGGCGTCACAGACTGGACATTCAAGACATTTCTTCCGGAGGTGGACATCACCTTGGGATTTGACCGGTGGGGACTGAACGTATTCGTTTACTACGTGCATAATTTCAATTGCGGTTTCTTCGATTTCACCAATTATCCAGACAAAGGCAACCGTTTGGAAGCCGATATCCGCTATACGCTGAGCAGCAAGATTCCGTTGAGTATCCTATGGGGCACACGTATCGCTGCCGCAGACAGTTATCTCAATGCAGCCGGTGACACGATACGTGCCTACTCAAGTTATGCCGAAATCAGTTATACCCAAAAGTTCCCAAAAGACTGGAGTCTCTCCGGCGCAGTAGGCATCACACCATGGCGAAGTTTCTATACGGGTTTCCAACGCGATTTCGCAGTCTGCAATGTAGAGTTGCGTCTACGCAAGGACTGGACCATCAGTCCTCATTGCGGCATGATGGTACAAGGACAATTATGCATCAACCCTTCCGCTCTGGCTGCTGACAAAAGTACGGCGGTCTGGAAACCCAGCAACCCCTTTAATCAAAGTGTCAACGCCAACCTCACCTTCGGGGTTTATCTGATACAATAACGTAATTCATGTCATTACGTACTATCGAAAATTATAACAAACAATAAAACAATGAAAAAGGTATTAGTTTTTGTAGCCGCCATGATGGCGGCAGTATTTTCTGCAAAAGCAGAAATAGAGTTTGCGCACGATGCAGGTGCTGAGATTGTAAGCAGTTATATCTGGCGTGGTCAGTATAACGGCGGTTTAAGTTTCCAGCCGGACGTAGAGATCGGTTATGACGGAGAGCACACATCCTTGCGTATCGGCGCATGGGCCAACATCGGTGCATCCGATTGGAAATTCAAGAAAAATCAAAATGACGGTACCGGTTACACCATGTTCATGCCGGAACTTGATATCGTCGGTTCTTTCACGGCATGCGGACTTAGTGTCGGTTTTAACCACTATTACTATTGCGACGGAACCAGCTTCCTAAACTGGAAAAGCGTAGCGGATATCGATGCCAATGGTGGTACCAGCACCACGGAAGTGTGGGCAGGATATAACTTTGACCATTTCTTCGGCGTTGGTGCTTATGTCAACTGGTACACCATGGTAGCGGGAGCAGACCTGGTATATGATGAAGTCGGCAATCCCCGCCGCGCATGGAGCAGTTATCTGGAAGTAGGATACGACTATACCTTTGAGAACATCGGTCTGACGCTCGGCGCCCAGGTAGGTATGTCACCGTGGGAGAGTGATCTGTACGGTAATGAAAAGTTCGCCGTAACCAACATCAGTCTCAAAATCGATAAAGAATGGGAGTTGGACAAAGTCACGTTGAACCTGTTTGCACAAGGTACCGTCAACCCGAACGGCATCGACAAATCGAATCTTCATATCAACGGAGCCGGTGAAGACAAACTCTATCTGCAAAAATTGAATGGTGTCATCGGTTTAGGCTTCTGGTTCTAATCATTTGAATGCTGCCAGCCAGAAACAGACTGCTCTATGATACAAGCCAATCCTAAAAAAACGTTAGCACCCTTTGTCGGCGTAGTAATCGCTGCCTTGCTGCTATGGGTATGGGAGCCTGACAACAAGAAAGGCAAGTCGTATTTCGAAAATTACGACTTGGTTTTCGGAACCTATTACAACATCCGGTACGAGGCGAAGCGTGACTTGCAGGCTGAGATCAACGAAGCCCTGAAGGATTTCGACAACAGCCTGAGCATGTTTAACCCCCACTCCATCCTCTCCGCTATCAACGACAACCGCGACACGACAACGAATGAAGCATTCGAATCCATGTGGTACGAAGCGGCCAAGGTATATGAAATATCCCACGGCGCTTTCGACATCACCGTTGCGCCGCTGGTGAACTATTGGGGATTCGGTTCGACAAAAACACCTAACCATCAGGAAGCAGCCAATTCATCCGACCTTGATGAGATTCTCGAATTCGTAGGATTTGAGAAAGTACAACTTATTGACCATCAGGTTATCAAGGAAGATCCGCGTATTATGATTGACGCCGGTGCAGTAGCGAAAGGTCAGGCTTGTGACATGATCGCCCAGGTACTACAAGAGCAAGGCTGCACGAACTACCTTGTGGAAATAGGCGGCGAAGTAGTAGCACACGGGGTGAACGCCAAAGGCAAGCCCTGGACTATCGGTATCACCAAGCCCAATTTGAACAACGAAGGAATACAGGAAGGCTATCAGGACACGCTGCGTTTGACCGATGCCTGTCTGGCCACCAGCGGCAACTACCGTAATTACTACTACGAAGGTACAGAGCGTCGCAGTCACACGATAGACCCTCGCACAGGATGGCCGGTGCAGCACTCTCTGCTCAGCGCTACAGTCATAAGTTCATCATGCATGCAAGCTGACGCATTGGCTACGGCCTGCATGGTACTTGGTGCAGATGACGCACTGGATATGATCGCGAATGTTGAAGGGACAGCCTGTTACCTGATTATAGCTGAAAATGACAGTTTAGCCGTATTAACTTCACCAAATTGGGATGATTTTACGACAAAATAACAAAAATATTTGCACAATTCAAAAAAAAGCAGTACCTTTGTCGGCTATTTTGGATAAATGCGCATAAAAAGTATATATATATTGCTAGTGATGGTATTCCTTACAAGTTGCGGGGAATATCAGAAACTGTTGAAATCACACGATCCTGAGGAAAAATATCAGGCTGCGTTGCGGTATTTCAATCAAAAGCAGTATGTAAAAGCTCAGACACTTCTAGATGACGTGACGGCTTATTACAAAGGTACAGAGCGTTCCGAAGATGTATTAGCGTACCTGGCACGTTGCTACATGGGGCAGAAAAGTTATGAATCCGCCACTGACTACTACCAAGCATATGTACGCAATTACCCAAAGGGTAAATACGCCACGGAAGCATATTTTCAGATTGGCCATTGCCAGTACCTAGACTCTCCGGATGCACGTCTGGACCAAGCCACCACAAAAAGTGCCATTGAAGCTTTTAACCGCTTCGTAGAACTCTATCCTGAAAGTCCCTATGCAGAACAAGCATATACCGAGATGAGTGAATTGTACGACAAGCTGGCACTCAAAGAATTATACAGCGCGAAATTATATTATAATTTGGGAAGTTACTTAGGCAACAACTATCTCAGCTGTGAGATCGTAGCAAAGAATGCGCTAAAGAACTACCCGAGTTCCGTCTATCAAGAGGATTTCAGCTGGCTTATTCTACAGGCAAAATACCAGCAGATGATTAATTCGTTTGAAGAAAAGAAACTCGACCGCGCACGGGAAACACAGGATGAATACTACAATTTCATTACCGAATTCCCGGATTCCAAGCACCGCAGAGAGGCGGACAAGATGCTTATACAGATTAAGAAAATCACCAAGGAATAAAATCAAATGACGATTGACGAGGTACGAAGATTCTCCATGAAACAAAATATAGAATGGACCGTCACAGTAAATCGTCAATAAAACGAAATCGTAAATAACATTATGGATTACAAAAATTCGAAAGCACCGACGAACACGGTGACACGAGACATCAACCAATTGACCGAGCCGGTAGGCAACGTGTATGAGACCGTCGCTATCATCGCCAAACGTGCCAATCAAATCAGTACCGGTATCAAACGTGAGTTAGACGCCAAACTGCAGGATTTCTCTATTCCGCAGGACAATCTCGAAGAGACCTTTGAGAACCGCGAACAGATTGAGATCAGTCGTCAGTACGAGCGTTTACCGAAGCCGACCCTGATGGCTACCCAAGAGTTCATTGACGGTGATCTCGTTTACCGCACCGGCAACCGCGACGAAGCTCTGAAATAAGCGAAAAGCGGGATGCTCGATGGCAAACACATAGTAGTGGGTATCAGTGGCGGCATCGCGGCATACAAAATACCCGAGCTGATTCGTTCGCTCACGAAAGCTGGTGCGGAAGTAAGGGTAGCCACTACCCGAAACGCCCTACAATTCGTTACAGAATTAACTCTGCAAACCGTATCGGGGTGCAGAGTTTATTCAGATGTGTTCGCAGCCATCAATGAACATGCCACAGAACATATTTCACTGCCGGAATGGGCGGATGCCATGATCGTAGCGCCGACTACTGCCAACGTATTAGGAAAGATGGCAGCCGGTATCGCTGATGATGCACTAACCACCACTATTCATTCCTGCGTAGCACGCAAACCTATCCTGATTGTTCCCTCCATGAACGACAAGATGTGGGAGAACACGGCCACGCAACATGCCATTGAAACTATCCGTCAATGGGAAAACGTAACGGTATTGGAGCCGGCAGAAGGAGTTCTGGCGTGCGGCACAAGCGGCAAGGGGCGCATGCCGGAGATTGCAGACATACAGGAAGCGTTAGAATACGTGCTCACTCCCCAGTCCTTGCATGAAAAGAAGATTCTGATTACAGCCGGAGGCACTCAAGAACCAATCGATCCTGTGCGGTTCATCAGCAATCACTCCACCGGAAAGATGGGGTTTGCTCTTGCGCAAGCATGTGCACGCAGGGGAGCGCACGTGACACTGGTATGCGGAGCCGTAACGGAAGAATTGCGCAACCCCTTCCATTCCATACACCGTATAGACGCGCTATCCGCGCAAGCGATGTACGAAGCCTGCCTAGCAGAATGGTCAAAAATGGACAGCGCCATTCTATGTGCTGCTGTGGCAGACTTCACCCCCGCGAAGGTGGCGAACGAGAAAATCAAAAAACAAGCCGGACAAACGTCCTTTATTCTGGACATGACCACCACACACGACATTGCACGTGAATTAGGAGCGGTCAAACAGCCAAACCAGCGTCTCATCGGCTTTGCCTTAGAGACAAACAACGAAAAAGAAAATGCGCTCCAAAAAATGGAACGCAAACATCTTGATGCGATTATACTGAACTCACTTCGTGATAGCGGTGCCGGTTTTGGCACAGACACCAACCGCGTAACCATCCTCAAGGCCGACGGCAAAACTGCTGAACTGCCTTTGCTCAGCAAATCGGAAGTAGCCTCAACAATCGTAGATACTCTTATTTGAAAATCCCGAACAGACCTTTTTTCTTAGCGCCTTCTTCTGCAGCCGGTGCCTCTTCTGCTTCCGTATTCTGCGGAACAAATGCCGGACGCTCTTCTATGGTGCCTAACTGATTCTGCACATATGCTATCACATCCTGCAGGCCTTCAGTAAAATGTGCAAAATCCTCTTTGTACAAAAATACTTTATGCTTCTCGAATGAAGGAGCCTCTTCCCCCTCTGCCTGACGACGCTTGCTCTCTGTAATACAAAGATACAGATCCGCATTACGTGCCTTACGTACATCTAAATAATAGATACGCTTTCCTGCTTTTACGGAACGGCTATAAACAATCTCCTGTTCGCGTCTTTCGTCCTGATTCTTTTCCATCTTAACAATTATTTTTTGATAAAAACGCTGCAAAATTACAAAAATTCTTGCACATATGCAAATTTTTTAGTAACTTTGCGCGATTTTTTTAGTTACAAATCATATGATTAATAGAACAATGGTTCGAACACGCGTCATTCAAACGCTGTTCGCCTATTACAAAGACGGTGACAAAACACCGGGTACGGCGCGAAAAGAACTGCGTAAAAGTTTTGCGGATACGTACGACTTATATTTCATGATGTTAGACTTCGTCAATCAGTTGACGGCCTATGCGCAACAGCAGATGGAGGAGCAGATGTCACGCGCACGTGCCACGCACTCTAATTGGACTCCAAACAGACGGTTCGTCCGGAACCGTTTGGCACAGCAACTATTTGACAACCGTGCTTTACGCGCGCGAATTGCCGAGCAGAACCTGAGTTGGGATAGCGGTATTCCTGCCGTACATGAGGTCTACAAACAACTGACAGAAAGTGACTTCTATCGCGCATACATGAGCGCAGAGACCTGCACATATGAAGATGACAAGCGTATATGGCGACAGATTTATCAATATCTGCTGGCAGACAACAGCGTACTGGAAGATGCGTTGGATGAGATGGAAGTAGTACTGGACAGAACCAACTGGACTACGGATGCAGATGTGATTATCAGCTATGTAATAAAGACTATCAAACGTTTCTCGGCTGACAGTACGCCGGAGACACCCTTATTGGAGATGTTCGACAGCGAGGACGAACTGTCTTTCGCAATGAATCTGTTGGATAAAGCGCTGGAAGGTCACGCCCAATACGAGCAGATGATCAACAGTCACCTCAAGGGATGGGATGCGGATCGTATCGCTTTCATGGATCGTATCCTGGCAGAGACCGCTTTGGCAGAGATCATTCATTTCGATGACATCGCGCTCACCGTTTCGCTCAACGAATACATCGAGTTGGCGAAAGCCTACTCGGGTGACAAGAGTTATATGTTCCTCAACGGTATCCTCACCGAGATCATTCGAGACATGCGCAATGAAGGCAATTTTATGAAAGCCCTCACGGTAAAGTAAAAAAGTCAATTCATTATAAATCACTAATAAAATCTTACAATTATGTTATTGAATTCAATTTTATTGTTCGCCCAAGAAGGTGCAACCGAAGTAACAAATGCCATGACGAGCGCTGATCCTCAAGCTGCAGTAGCTTTGCAAGAAGGAGCAGAAGAAGGCGTAAGACAAGGTGGCGGCGGTTTGCAGATGATCATCATGATGCTGCTCATCTTCGCTGTATTCTATTTCTTTATGATTCGTCCGCAACGCAAGCAGCAGAAAGAGTTGCAGAAGAAGCGCGATGCCATGAAAAAAGGAGATCGCGTTGTAACTGCAGGTGGTATCTTTGGTGAGATTAAGGAAGTGCAAGAGCATACATTCATTATCACGATAGCTAAGGATGTTACGATTAAAGTAAACAAAGAGAGCGTTTATGCAGATCTCACCGACGCTTCGCAAGCTGCTTCGAACGAGAAAAAGTAAAGATATTTTCATTTTTATCTTTTTCTTCGTTTTCGCAACCCTGTTGTGGTACGGACACGCTATGCAGTCCGTACGCACAACACGTGTGCCTGTCAAGATCCGCTATATCGGTAAAAATGACAGTATCGGACTAAGCAAAGAAGGCCTTCCGACACAAGTGATGATTGATGTGCGCGATGCGGGTCATCGCTTGAACATGTATCATCAAGAACCGCTTCAGATTACACTCAACTTAGGTCCATACATCGATGCCGATACCGGAACGATTCAAATCCCTTCCAACGATTTACGCGCCAGTATCAAAGCCGTGCTGCAAGATAACAGCAAGCTGATTGATACCGATTTGGAGGAGATTCGTTGCGGTTATTATAAGGAGCACAAGAAAACAGTCAATCTGACTTTTGACGGAGAGATACAATTAGCAGACGGATACCAGCTCATCTGCTCTCCGCAATTGAGCCCGAAACAGATAAATATCTACGGTAAAAAAGAAGTGCTCAAATCTATTCAATCGATTCCAACCCAACACATGGTGTTCACCAATGTGATCGACACCCTACGTACTCATGTACCCATTATTATTCCGGAAGGAGTACGAGTTGAAGCAGACGGAGAAAAGATTGAAGGCGTAGATATCGAGGTACAAACGGAGCAATATGCCGAAAAACGATTCATCGTTCCCATAGAAACTCTCCAGGTGCCGGAAGGATGCACGATGCATATCTTCCCGGACAAAGTTGAAGTCTCTGTCCGCATCGGAATGTCACATTATGCGGATTTGAAGGCTTCGGATATAAAGGTGTATTGCATTTATCAACAGGAATCGGATCAAGCGAAACTGGCAGTCCAGTTGGACTATTCCGCAAATCCGCATATCACTTCCGCATGGGTATACCCTGTAGAAGTGGAATATATCAATGAAAATGGCAAAGATTCAAATGGTTGACCTGCAGACGCAATATCAGCGTATCAAGCAGGACATAGACACAGGTATTCAAGAGGTGATTGAGAGCGCTTCTTTTGTCAAAGGACAAAAAGTAGCCGATTTTCAAGCGCATCTGGAAGCATATACCGGTGCCAGACATGTGATTAATGTTGGGAACGGGACTGATGCCTTACAGATTGCACTGATGGGCCTCGGTTTGAAACCTGGAGACGAAGTAATCACTCCAACTTTCACCTTCATTGCTACCGCCGAAGTGGTAGCATTGTTAGGTCTAACCCCGGTTGTGGTGGATGTGGATTGGAATACGATGAATATGGATATTGAATCCGTTCGCCGAGCTATCACGCCTCGCACCAAAGCCATTGTACCCGTACACTTATTCGGTCAATGCGCCGACATGGAAGCCATCATGGCATTAGCCCATGAGCATCACCTCTATGTAATAGAGGATGCATGTCAGGCTATCGGTGCAGAATATACATTCTCCAACGGAGAGACCAAACAAGCCGGCACCATCGGACATATCGGCTGTACCTCGTTCTTCCCCTCCAAGAATCTCGGCTGCTACGGAGACGGCGGAGCTATCTTTACCAATGATGATGAACTGGCGGCCAAGATGCGCGCTATTGCCAACCACGGTATGGTTATTCGTTATCATCATGATATGATTGGTGTCAACAGCCGTCTTGACAGCATTCAGGCAGCTGTATTGGATGCCAAACTGCCGCATCTGGATGAATATATTGCAGCCCGTCAGCGTGCCGCAGCGTATTATGACAAAGCATTCTCCAATACAGACAAACTGCTTATCCCCGGACGTCAAGCCCACTCAACGCATGTGTTCCATCAATATACATTACGCGTAGTCGGAGCAGACCGTGACCGATTACGCGAGCAACTGGCGGAACGTGGTATTCCGTCAATGATATATTATCCGGTACCGCTCCATCAGCAGAAAGCCTATCTGGACCCGAGATACAAAGACGGGGATTTCCCGATTGCGGAAAAACTGGCCGCCTGTGTGCTCTCGCTGCCGATGCACACCGAATTGGATGAGGAGCAACTCGAATACATCAGTTCAGCAGTATTAGAACTGATTCAATGAGAAAATGCTAAAATAACTATACGGTTTTTATGCAAACCCTCGGACTACAACAGAACCTCACGCAGACAACCAAGTTAACTCCGACGCAGATTCAAGTGATTCGGATGCTCGAATTACCGTCTATTGAGTTAAGTCAGCGTATCAACGAAGAACTGCAAGAAAATCCCGCCCTGGAAGAAGGTCGGGACGAAGAGCTGTTGAAAGAGGCTTCGGAGTCATATGACGAGTTCGATGACAACTATATGCCGGAAGACGGGTTTGATGAAGGGCGGCAACGTGATCCTCTGCAAAACGAAGACTTCAACTATGAGCAGTATGTCTCGGACGATGAGACTCCGAGTTATATGCTGCAGCAATACAGTGCGGCGGATGATGACCGCCGCGAAGTACCTATCATCGGAGGTAGCAGCCTGATTGAGGAACTGAAATCGCAGATATACCTGACCAAGATGACCAAGCCGCAGCGGCATATCGCGAAATGGGTGTTAGGCAATATTGATGACGACGGTTATCTGCGTCGTACCACAGAACAACTGGTGGATGACCTGATGTTTCAAGAACAAATCACTATCTCGGATGAAGAGATGGAAGATATCGTGCAACAAATCAAGCATTTTGACCCGCCCGGAATAGCCAGTGCAAATCTTCAGGAATGTCTGTTGCGCCAACTGGAAGTCAAACAGGAAGAGAATCCATCCGAGAGTATAGAACTGGCACGCCGTATCCTAGTCAATTATTTTGAAGCCTTCTCTAAGCATCATTACGACAAGATTATCCAGCGTACCGGATGCTCGGAAGAGCAATTCAAAGATGCAGTGCAGGAGATTGTGCATCTGAATCAGAAACCCGCCAATGCTTTTTCCGGTTCAGTATACGAGACGCAACGGGAGACCATTATTCCGGATTTCTGTATTGAAGAACGGGATGAGGAATTATACGTAGTGCTCAACACCGGAGATATACCGGAACTGCATGTAAGCCGCGAATACAGCGAGATGCTGGAGGACTACAAACGCATGCCCAAAAGCAAAGAGTCCCGGGAGGCCACGCAATTTATCAAACAGAAGCTGGACTCAGCACGATGGTTCATTGACGCCATCAAACAGCGCAATGACACGCTGATGAAGACCATGACAGCCATCCTCAAAGCACAATATGATTTCTTCCTTGACGGTGAAGAGACCAGCCTCAAACCAATGGTATTGCAAGACATCGCAGACCGCACCGGATATGATGTCTCCACCATCTCACGCGTGAGTAACAGTAAATACGTGCAGACACGTTACGGTATTTATCCGCTCAAATATTTCTTCTCCGAATCCATGACGAACAGTGAAGGAGATGAGATATCCACACGCGAGATTAAGAAAATCATGCAAGAGCATATCAATGCGGAAGACAAACACAACCCATTGACAGATGAACAGTTGATGCAGGTGTTACAAGAAAGCGGCTACCCTATTGCACGACGAACAATAGCAAAATACCGCGACATCCTTGGTATTCCTGTAGCACGCATGCGTAAGACACGATGAGAACGATCGCTAACATAATCGCTTTGGTACTCAGTGTGGTTTTCTATCCCCTGTTTGTTCCCACTTACGGTATTGCTCTTTTCTGCTACGCCTTTCACAGTCCGTTCATATGGACCTTGATTGCCATATTAGGAACGCTGTTGCTTACCTGCCTGCTGCCTATCAGTGCGATTGCCATCCTTATCAAAAGCGGCAAAGTTAAAGACATGCAGATTGCGGACGCTCGGGAGCGGACCATGCCTTATCTTTATACAACTATCGGATTTGCTTTCTGGTCCTATCTGATAGGTGCCGTTCTGTCAGCTCCATTGTTTCTCACCATGGTATGCATCGGTGCCACCGTCGCCATCGGCATCATCACCTGGATTAATCGCTATTGGAAAATCAGTGCCCACCTTACCGGTATCGGCGGACTGATTGGAGGAATGATGAGTTATTATGTAACTCTGAATCTGGTTCCAGCCTGGCACACCATTCTCATATGGAGTTTGTTGTCATTGATTATGATGTTCGCGCGTCTGCGCCTGAATGCACACACCGACGGACAAGTCGCCGCCGGTTGGCTGCTCGGCATCGCGTGCACCTGTCTTCCATATTGTATTATTTCATATGTCTCATAAATTAAGAACCTATATTATCGGCTTCTGTCTGTTATGTGCAGCCGGAATGCAAGCACAGATACTCAGCGACAGTGCGAAAGTATGGTTGCTCACTTGCTCTCCGGGTAATCAGACCTACATGACATTCGGCCATACAGCTATCCGCATTCAGGATCAGCAAAACAGAATTGACGAAGTTTACAACTACGGCACATTTGATTTTAATACGGATAATTTCTATTGGAAATTCATGCGTGGTGAAACATGGTATGAACTGGCATGCACTTCCATGGCCAGGTTCAGAATGGAATGTCAGGCATCGGATCGAATTATCTATTCGCAAGAATTGAATCTCAACATAGACGAAAAGAAAAACCTGTATCATGCACTGCGGATCAACTTGCAACCTGAGAACAAGGAATATCTGTATAACTTCGTATTCGACAACTGTGCCACTAGAGCATATGACATCATCTTGCAATCCTGCTCCACCCCTATTGAATCGGATTACGAGGGATTTACTGATGGCACATACCGCTCGTTCTTACGTCATTATGCCGGAAGCCTCTCTTGGTTCAATGCCGGAATCAACCTTCTATTCGGCTATCAGGCTGACCACCGGATGAAGTCGGACGAACGACTGTTTCTGCCAGAAGAGGTGATGTATTATATACAAAATTCACACCGCACAGACAACGGTGCTCCCTTTGTATTACAGAGTGATATCGCGCCATTTGAACCACCACACACACCATGGTATGCATCGTGGCCATTCGGATTGATCCTCTATTTCCTGTTCGTTCTCGGAATGAGTTATTATGACCATCGACGCCATAAATGGTCATGGTGGGTAGAGGTGGTAGCCGGCATTCCGTATCTACTGCTATTACTTCTGGTTGGTTTTCTGACGTTCTTCTCTTGTCATCCGTTAGTCGGTTTCGGATGGCGATTATTAATTATTCCTGTCACACATCTATGCGCAAGACTAATATATATTATTCGCTGGTAATCAGTTTCTTATTATTCACCGTATCGCTTTCAGCCGCTCCGCGGCTAACAATCGTTGCGATAGTGGACGGACTGACAACGGAAAATCTCAATATGCTTCGTCCGTACTGGCAGAAAGGCGGGTTACGCACATTGAGCGAGGAAGCGTTTCAGACCACAGTTACGTTTCCCCATCTGGTATACGGAGGCAACGAGACGACAGCGACCATCGTTACCGGCACCACTCCCGACCGGCACGGCTATACCATGGATTCCTATTTCCAACGTCGCACACGTTCTATCCGCACGATGTTGGAAGATGAGTCGGTACACGGTATCGGCACCTCTTTACAATTATCCGCGCAGTCGCTTCTAACCCCTACCATGGCGGATAAGATGCGTATCATGTTTCCCACCTCCAAGATTTACGCCATCGGTATTCAGCCACAAGCTACCATCCTGTTAGCCGGTCATGCGGCTAACGCCTGCTGCTGGCTGGATGCTTCAGGCAAACAATGGGTTGCCACAAGCGCATACAACGAAGGCTTGCCTTCGGCTGCATACGAACAGAACAAGAACGAACGTATCGCAGACCTGGCTGCACATCTATGGACTCCTCGTATGGAGATTTCCACCTATACCCACCCGACTACGCAAGAAAAGAAAAAGAGTTTCAGTTATGATGTAAGCAAGCATTTGACGCGAAGTCCGGAAGCCAACACACTGGTTATTGAATTAGCGCTGGCATTACAGCAATCCGAGCAATTGGGCACCGACGCCACACCGGACATGATTCTGATGCATCTGAATTCCCTAAGTCCGGCTGCCACATCTGACCGTATCGGTTCTGCGGAACAGGAAGACATGTACTTATGGCTCAATCAGGATTTGGGTTATCTCATGGAGCAGCTGGATCGACGCATCGGTCGTACCAACTACCAGATCATGCTGGTCGGACGCCCCGTATTAGGCATCGATATACAGACAATGAGTGATATCCATATGCCGGTGCAGCCGTTCAACATTGACCGTGCAGCCGCTCTCACAAGCGCCTATCTCATGGCGTTGTACGGACACGAACGATGGATTGACGGAGCATATGGACAATCGATATATCTCAACCGTTCGCTCATTGGACAGAAACAGATGAACATGGAAGCCATACAGCGACAAGTGGCCAATTTCCTGATGGAGTTTGAAGGTGTACAACTTGCCTTTCCGAATTACGAAGCCATACGATATCCGCTTTTAGAGACTTCCCTTTGCAAGAAACATATCGGTGATGTCGTATTTTTATTGCAACCAGGATGGCAACTCAAGCAAGACGACACCCACATCATTGACCAGGTGATTGACGAGAACCCCACAGCACCTTTACTGCTCTGGTCCGGTCTTATCCGCCCGATGCCTCAAGGCACTCTGGATGCCACAGATGTGGCAGACCTCATCTTCCAATAAATGAAAGAGAAAATTCAAAATGAAATAAATAATATGATCTTCCACGAAATCAAAGTTAATTACGAACGTCAGACCGGAGAAGACAATCCGGGCAAAGTAAAAGAGATTTATCTCATTGACGGTGCAGTCAGTTTTGCCGATGCTGAAAACTGTCTGATGAATGAGATCAAACCGTTCATTTTCGGAGATTGCGAAGTACAAAATTGCAAACGCAGTCAGTACTTCGATGTTTTTCCGAATGAGGGCGGAGAATATTGGTACAAAGCGCGCGTAGAGATGATTACTATTGATGGTGAAAAAGAAACCCGCAAAACGGTTTCCGTATTAGTGCAAGCCAGTATGCTGGACGATGCCGCTTTCGCTATCAAACAGGCGCTTAAGTCTTTTGACTGCGAGCTTATCTCTATTGCTAAAACCCAGATCATGGATATTCTCCACGCAGTACAATAGTGGCCATTCAACTGGACATACGAGCCGTTCTGAAGCGCAAAGCGCCCAAAGCGCATATCCCGGGATTTGTCATCCGCTATCTGGAGCGTATCACGCACATCAAACAGATGAACGCTTTCCTGCAGAGGCATCCCGACGAGCGCAACTACGACTTTATCCGTTTGGTTATCAGCGAAGAACTCTGTTGCACCTCATCTATCGAAGGAACAGAAAACATCCCGACCGACGGACGGCCTGTCATCTTTGTCTCCAACCATCCATTAGGCGGATTGGACGGAATGATCATCGCCCAGATGATTCATGAAAGCAGAAAGATGAAAGGAGAAAACCGGAGACTCAAAGTCATTGTCAATGAACTACTGATGTTCATGGAGCCGATAGCTGAATTATGGGCACCGGTCAACAAAGTAGGTCATCTAAGCAGAGAACAAGCCGTAGCCCAGCAGCAGATGTGGGAATCGGAAGCTGATGTACTCACATTCCCAGCCGGTGCCTGCAGCCGCTTACAACGGATTAACGGCAAATGGCAGATAGCTGATTTAGAATGGCAGAAGAATGTCATACAACGCGCCAAAGAATACCAACGCGACATCGTGCCCATCTATTTTGAAGGGCGCAACAGCCGCTTCTTTTATACGCTCGCTTACATTCGGAAACTGCTGCATATCAAACTGAATATTGAGATGCTATATCTGGTCGATGAGATGTACGGCGCCCACGGCAAACATTTCCGTGTACATGTACTACCGCCTGTCTCATACACCACTTTTGACAACAGTCGCACCCCGAAAGAGTGGGCACAATATCTAAAATCCCTTGTTTATGCAACCCATCATTGATCCTGTTGAAACAACAATCATAGAACAAGAATTAGAAGGTCATTTACTGCGTCCGACCAACAAGGCGGATAACCTGATATATGACATCACGTCCCATGAATGTCCCAACGTGATGCGCGAGATTGCACGGTTACGAGAAATAAGTTATCGTGACGGAGGCGGTGCAACCGGAAAAGAGATGGACATTGACGAGATGGACACGATGTCCAAACCGTACCACCAACTCATTGTCTGGGATCCGGCCAACCGACAGATCATTGGCGGTTACCGATACCTGTTAGGTCATGAAGCCGAGATCCGGAACGGACAACCATTCATTACCTCGGCGCACCTCTTTCATTATTCAGAGCGGTTTATCCAAGAATACCTGCCCTACACCATCGAGTTCGGACGCGCGTTCGTACAACCGATGTACCAGAAACGCGAAGCAGGTGTCAAGGCGCTATTTGCATTAGATAATATATGGGACGGAATCGGAGCATTGGTACACAACCATCCGGAACTCAGATACATGTTCGGAAAAGTGACCATCTACCCTGACTATAACATAGAAGCGCGAAATCTGATATACGCTTATCTCGACCGATTCCATCGGGGCGATATGGACCTGATGAAACCCTACAAACCGCTGCCTATCGAGCCATTGAAATCCTCGCCGTTTGAAGGTAACGATGCACAAGTGAACTACCATACCCTGCAACTCGCCGTGCGCGAGAAAGGTACAGTTATTCCACCTATGTTCTCCGCATACCTGAACCTCACGAATGACCTGCTGTTCTTCGGCAACGCCATCAATGACGAACTGGCTAATGTCTATGAAACAGGTATCATGGTGGATATCAGTACCATCTATCCCGAGAAGAAAGACCGTTACATCAACCCTTATGTAGAATGGCTGAAAACTCATGACTAATCATTGTCCATTATCTATTATCCAATATCAAATAAACAAGGTACGCGCGCATATACCCGCAGACGTGACGCTGGTATGCGTCAGCAAGTACCAGCCGATAGAAGCCATCCGCGCCGCATATGAAGCCGGCGAACGTCATTTCGGAGAAAGCCGCGTACAGGAGTTAAAGCAGAAAGCGGTACAACTGCCGACTGATATCCATTGGCATTTCATCGGACATCTGCAAACCAATAAAGTGCGGGACTTACTGAAACTACATCCGTACCTCATTGAGTCTGTAGATTCCAAACATCTGCTCCAAACCATCAACGATGAAGCCGCCAAACTGGACATCATCCAAGAGGTACTACTGGAAGTGCATGTCGCCAAAGAGGAGACCAAATCAGGCTTCACGCCGGAGGACTTATCCGCCATCGGCTGTCAACTCTCAGCATATGAGCATGTTCGCGTGTCAGGTATGATGTGCATGGCCACGAATACCGATGACGAGACAGAGATAAGAAGATGTTTTGAGGAAGCGAAAGCGCTCCATACAACATTCCACGTTCCACTTTCCATTTTAAGCATGGGAATGAGTGATGACTACCGCATCGCTATCGAATGCGGCTCCACTTCTGTTCGTATCGGCTCCGCTATCTTCGGAGAAAGAAAAAATCAAAATGACCAAATGGTAAATGATCAAATGGTAAACAGTCAAAAAATACGCGCCGTATTTTTTGACCAAGACGGTGTTCTCTACAACTCCATGCCATACCATGCAGAAGCATGGGCGTGGGCGATGACCAAGCACGGACTGCCCTACACCGCAATGGAGTGTTACCGGAATGAAGGACGCACGAGTACCGGTGTTATCCAGGAGCACCATCTGCAGATGTACGGATCCGATGCCACTCCCGAACTGATTGAAGCCATCTACAAAGACAAAACGGCATATTTCACGGAGAAGACCGGTGGTTTCCCGGGTATCATCCCGGATGTAGACAAAGTGCTCCAATACCTGCACGACCAAGGTATTGAATGCTGGGTAGTAACGGGTTCGGGACAGCGCGACCTCATCAATGCGCTCAACAAGACCTTCAACAACGTTTTCAAAGGCATCATCTCCTCGTTTGATGTCCAATACGGCAAACCTAATCCGGAGCCCTACCTGAAAGCGTGGGAACGCTGCGGGTTCAAGAAGGAAGAATGCATGGTGGTAGAAAATGCACCGCTGGGTGTCCGTGCCGCCAAAGCAGCCGGACTCTTCACTTGCGCCGTCAATACGGGAATTCTACCCGACTCCGAGCTCGCCGCCGAACACGCCGACCTCATCTTCCATTCGATGCAGGAGTTATCTGACTGGTTCAAACATCACGCATAAAGGACTGCCATTTTGGCAGTTCTTTTTTATTTGGTATATAGTTTGTGTTCAGTTTAGTGATACTAGAGCACTAGTACAGCAGATATGCAAATAATTAACTAAATACACTATAACTATGAATACGAACACTAACAATCAAAACGAAAACTTACAGAAGTTTGCCATCAACCTCTGCGAGCGAGCCAGAGAAGGCAAGTTAGATCCCGTCATCGGGCGGGACGACGAAATCAGACGAGTGCTCCAAATTCTTTCCCGTCGAACCAAGAACAACCCTATCCTCATCGGCGAACCGGGTGTCGGTAAGACTGCGATTGCCGAAGGCCTGGCACATCGTATCGTACGGGGAGACGTGCCGGAGAACCTGAAGAAGAAACAGATATACTCCCTTGACATGGGTGCACTGATAGCCGGAGCGAAGTACCAAGGCGAGTTCGAAGAGCGTCTGAAAGGCGTAGTGAACGAAGTGGTAGCTGCCGCAGGTGAGATTATCCTCTTTATTGATGAGATCCACACACTGGTAGGTGCCGGTAAGAGTTCGGGTGCCATGGATGCCGCGAACATCTTGAAACCTGCGCTGGCACGTGGTGACCTGCGTGCCATCGGTGCCACGACCCTGGACGAGTACCAGAAATACTTCGAAACCGACAAAGCGCTGGAACGTCGTTTCCAAAAAGTGATGGTAGACGAGCCGGACGAGACGGCGACCATCTCTATCCTCCGAGGCTTGAAAGAGCGCTACGAGACACACCACAAAGTGCGTATCAAGGATGATGCCATCATCGCTGCCGTCACGCTCAGTGCACGATATATCACAGACCGTTTTCTGCCTGACAAAGCGATTGACCTGGTGGATGAGGCCGCAGCCAAACTGCGTCTGGAAGTCGATTCCAAGCCGGAAGAGATAGATACGCTGGACCGTCAGATCAAGCAGTTGGAGATTGAGCGCGAGGCTGTGAAGAGAGATAAAGACGAAGCTAAGTTATCCGCCATCAGCAATCAGCTTTCAGAACTCAAGGCGAAGAGCGACGAACTGAATGCACGGTGGAACAAAGAAAAAGGGTACGTGGCCACCATCCAGAACGAGAAAGCGCGTATCGAGACCTTGAAGCACCAAGCCGAAGTGGCGGAGCGTGAAGGCGATTACGGCAAAGTGGCGGAGATACGCTATTCGCAGATCCCCGCTGCGGAAGCGAATATCAAGTCCGCTCAGGATTCGCTGCATGCCATCAGCAACGAGGCGCTTATCAAAGAGGAAGTGGACGAAGACGATATCGCCGAAGTAGTAGCCCGTTGGACAGGTATTCCTGTAGCGAAGATGATGCAGAGCGAGCGTGACAAACTGCTGCACCTTGAAGAAGAGTTGCACAAACGTGTCATCGGTCAGAACGAAGCCATCGAGGCCGTCAGTGACGCTATCCGTCGAAGCCGTGCCGGCCTGCAGGACCCGAAACGACCGATAGGCAGTTTCATTTTCCTCGGCACAACAGGTGTCGGTAAGACGGAGTTGGCTAAGGCGCTTGCGGACTACCTGTTCGACGACGAGAACATGATGACGCGTATAGATATGAGCGAGTACCAGGAGAAGTTCAGTGCGACACGACTCATCGGTGCGCCTCCGGGATATGTAGGTTACGATGAGGGCGGTCAGTTGACTGAAGCGATTCGTAGAAAACCCTACTCCGTTGTCCTGTTCGACGAGATAGAGAAAGCACATCCGGATGTATTCAATGTACTGCTGCAGGTGCTGGATGACGGTCGTCTAACGGATAACAAAGGTCGCGTAGTCAACTTCAAGAACACCTTGATTATCATGACTTCCAACCTTACGGAAGAGCAACTGCGTGCTTCCGTACGACCGGAGTTCATCAACCGAATCGATGAGATTATCCACTTCAGCGAACTGAGTGAAAGCGACATCAAAGCCGTTGTCGGTCTGCAAATAGGCCGCATCCATAAGATGCTTGAAGAGCAAGGTATTGACCTGCGCGTTACGGACGATGCCATCCAATATATCGCGAAAGAAGGCTATGACCCGCAATTCGGTGCCCGTCCGGTGAAGAGAGCATTGCAACGGTTGGTTCTCAATGAACTGAGCAAACAGATTATCGGCGGCAGAGTCGATTCCTCGAAACCGGTCATTGTAGAACTGAGAGAAGGTGAATTGCGGTTCCGCAATTAAAAGTGAAAAATGAAAAGTGAAAGGAAGGAAAAGAAAAAGCGAGCTTTACGGCTCGCTTTTTTATTACATTCTTTCGGGCATCTCTATTCCGAGAAGGCTCATCGCGGACTGCAGCACTTTGGCTACATTCTTCGCCAATAGCAGTCGCAGCGCTTTCTTAGTCTCGTCGGGTTCATTGAGAATACTCAGATCATGATAGAACGAGTTGAAATCACATGCCAGCGCGTACGCGTAGTTACAAATAACAGCAGGACTGAAATCATCACCGGCGGTACGAACTGCCTGCGGATAATCGCACAGACGTTGGATAAGCGCAAGCTCTTTCTCTTCGAGGCTATTAACTTTTAGCTCTTGACCATTAACCTCTTCTCCCGCTTTGCGGAGTACGGACTGAATACGTGCGTAGGTGTACTGGATGAAAGGACCTGTGTTGCCGTTGAAGTCAATGGAATCCGCCGGATTGAAGAGCATGTTCTTACGCGGATCGACCTTGAGGATGAAGTATTTGAGTGCTCCAAGTCCTACTTTGCGGGCAATCTCGTTAGCCTCGTCATCGGTAATTCCTTGCAGCGTATTGACTTTGTCTTTGCTTATCTCGCGTGCGTCCTCAACCATCTTATCCATCAGATCATCGGCATCAACCACCGTTCCTTCGCGGGATTTCATTTTGCCGTTCGGCAGCTCGACCATGCCATAGGAGAAATGGACGAGTTCTTTGCCGAAGGGGAATCCGAGGCGGTCCAAGAGAATAGACAGGACCTTGAAATGGTACTCCTGCTCGTTGCCTACTACATAAACCATCTTATCAATCGGATAATCCTGGAAACGGAGTTTGGCGGTACCGATATCCTGGGTCATATAGACGGATGTACCATCGGAACGGAGCAACAGTTTCTCATCGAGACCGTCTTTGGTGAGGTCCGCCCAGACGGAACCGTCTTCGCGGCGGTAGAACTGACCGGATGCGAGTCCTTTCTCCACTTCGGACTTTCCTTCCAGATAGGTATTCGATTCGTAATAAATCTTATCGAAAGAAACGCCCATGCGTTTGTATGTCTCGTCAAAGCCGGCATATACCCACTCGTTCATCTTCGCCCACAAGCCACGCACTTCGGGATCGTTGGCTTCCCATTTACGGAGCATCTCCTGTGCCTCGAGCATGAGAGGTGCTTCCTTCTTAGCGGTGTCCTCATCCATGCCTTTCGCCATGAGTTCAGCTATCTGCGCTTTGTACTCCTTATCGAAACGTACGTAGTAATCACCGATGAGGTGATCACCTTTCTTACCGCTTGTCTCCGGTGTCTCGCCGTTGCCGAACTTGAGCCATGCGAGCATAGACTTGCAGATATGAATACCGCGGTCGTTAACAATATTGGTCTTGACTACTTTCCATCCGTTCTCCTCCTGGATCTTGGCAATCGAATAGCCGAGCAGATTATTCCGCACATGTCCCAGGTGCAAGGGTTTATTGGTATTCGGGGAAGAATACTCGACCATCATAAGTTGGTTCCTGTCCGGCTGACGGCCGTAGTTAGTGTCCGCGTCAATCGCCTCAAGCTGTTTTACCCAAAAGGTGTCATCGATTACCAGATTGAGGAAGCCTTGTACGGCATTATAGGAAGCTATCAGCCCTGAGACGTCAGCTTTCAGTTTTTCTCCAATCTCCGTAGCCACGACCTGTGGGGCTTTGCGGGCTAACTTAACAAATGGGAACACCACTAATGTGATATTTCCCTCAAACTCGGGACGGGTCTTTTGCAGTTGTATCTGCTCATCCGTCGCATCTATATCGTATAAGGCTTTAACAGCCTGTTTGGCCAATACCGTTATTTTACTCTCTAAACTCATACAATAACAACTTCTCTCAACTCTAAACTAAATCTTCGGATATTTTCTACTCCAAGAGGAGATTTTCAGTTTAATCACGCCAAAGAGTGCCTCGCTGAAGATACCTCCACTCATCTTACTCTCTCCCAACACACGGTTAACAAACACGATCGGCACCTCAATAATCTTCGCACCGCATTTATGCGCCGTGAACTTCATTTCTATCTGGAATGCATATCCTTTGAAACGAATCTTGTCCAACTCGATGGTCTCCAGCAAATGGCGTTTGTAGCAGACGAAACCGGCAGTCGTATCTTTAATCTTCACTCCCAAGACGGTGCGCACATATTTCGAAGCGTAGTAACTCATCAGCACACGTCCCATCGGCCAGTTCACCACGTTCACACCGGTGATGTAACGACTACCGATTGCGAGGTCAGCCCCTTGATTCGCACAAGCATCATATAACTTCAACAGATCTTGCGGATTATGACTGAAGTCCGCATCCATCTCAAAGATATAATCTGCCTTATGCTCAATCGCCCATTGGAAACCCGCGATATAAGCCGTACCTAATCCCTGCTTGCCAGAACGCTCCACCAGATGCACTCTGCCCTTGTACTTTCCTGCCATCAGACCCTTGACGATTGAGGCGGTACCATCCGGCGAACCGTCATCAATCACCAATACATTGAACTCCAAAGGCAACTCCATCACAGCTGTGATAATCGCCTCAATATTCTCTTTCTCATTGTAAGTAGGGATGATAACTAATCTTTCCATATTATTGTTACGTAGTTTTCGTAATTTATGCAGTTTACGCCTCCACAATCATTTGGTCGTTCAATTCATAGACCGGACTCGGCGTGGTGCGTTCCAAGGCCTTGAGGAAGATATCCTGCCCGGGTACAATCTCTATTTCCTCCAGATAAGAGGCTACCGTGTCATATGCCACCTCCGGATCGTTGTTCTCCAAAGACAAGTGGCATAACCACACGTTACGCAATTCGGGATGCCAGTTGCGCTCCAACAACTCACCGCACACATCGTTGCTTTGATGTCCTCTCGGACTAAGGATACGCTCTTTCAGGTATGTCGGATACGGACCGTTCAGCAGCATATGCTCATCATGGTTCGCTTCAATAACCAGATGATTCGCAGTACGGATATATGCCTCCATCTCTTCGTTCACACTACCGCAATCGGTCATCAACACAAAGCGTTGACCTTTATAGTCAATGCAATACCCCAGGCAATCCGTGGAATCATGTTCGATACCAAAGGTATTAATCTTCATCCCGAACAGTTCCCACTCCTCGCCCTTGGCGAAATAGCGCCGACTAGTACGCAATTTCTCCCGCACACCGTAGTTACGGTCAATGCCTTCGTGAATCTCCGCGGTGGTATAGATAGGAATCTTGACACGTTCCCCCAAAGTACCCACCGCACGAATATGATCGGCATGGTCATGCGTTACCAGCACACCCATAATATTCGGGAAATCCAGCCCCATCTCGCGCAGATTTTTCTGTATCTGCCGAGCCGAAATGCCCGCATCAATGAGTACTCCCCGTTGACGCGTACCCAGATAGTAGCAGTTTCCGCTACTACCACTGGCAAAACACCGAAATATGAGCCCGTTTTCCTCCATATTATCAATTCAGCCTGCAAAATTACAAAAAAAAATTGATATATCAAAGAAAATGTGAAATTTTATCGATTTTGTTTGCAAATGAGAATTTTTTTCACTAATTTTGCAGCAAATTTTACTATCTATGAATGTTTTAGAGAGATTACAGGCGATTCGTGCGCTGATGAAAGAGCAAGGTCTGGCAGCATATGTGGTGCCGGGGAATGACCCGCACGCGAGTGAGTATATGGCTTCTCACTGGTATGAGATGCAGTGGATTTCCGGTTTTACCGGAGAGGCCGGGACGATGATGATTATGGCGGACAAAGCACTCCTCTGGACAGACAGCCGCTATTATCTGCAAGCAGGTATCGAACTGAAAGACAGCACGATTGAGTTGATGCGCGAGTCGGATATAGATTGCCCGAGCATCACAGAATGGCTTTGTGAGCAATTCACAGTTCACCATGCACCATGCACAATCGGTGTCAATCCTGAGATGTTCAGTGTGAACGATTTTTCCGAATGGAAAACCAAGTTGGCGGATGCCGGTATTGCCATTCATTCGGTTGACCTCATCAAGCCCATCTGGACGGAAGGCCGTCCGGCTATTCCACAGGACAAGCTCTATCCCTACTCTGCTGATTTTGCAGGAGAAACGGTAGAGAGCAAGATTCAACGGATTAGAGGATTAGTGGATGAGCGAATTAGAGGTGCAAAGCCTTGGGCTATGGTTATCAGTGCCCTTGATGAGATTGCATGGCTGCTCAATATCCGCGGAAAGGATGTAGAGTACAATCCTGTAGTGATCAGTTATGTCGTGCTCGAGGCGGACAAGTGTACGCTGTTCGTAGATCCGAACAAAGTGGACACCGTAGCGCAGAACTACTTGGATTTCAATAACATAGACGTGCAGCCTTATGAGGCGGTGTTTGCGTATATCAACGGTCTGAAAGGCACGGTGCTGTATGACGGTGCGCGTGTCAACGAGGCGCTGTACGAGGCTATCAGCCATCAGAATTCAGCCGTCAGAACCATCAACACCAAGTCGCCGATTTTGATTGACAAAGCAAAGAAAAACGCCATTGAGTTAGAGGGCGAACGCATTGCGATGCGCCAAGACGGCGTAGCGCTGACGCGTTTCTTCAAATGGCTCGAAGAGGAAGCATTTGCGAACGGTCAGACACAAACGGAATGTACGATTGCCGACAAACTGCATGAGTTCCG
>Ga0265301_10000889_pt1 | contig 40889 bp, 59 predicted proteins | sample AusTroGonzalo_MG_2_FD_193488 | JGI IMG/M metagenome (GOLD analysis project Ga0265301, IMG submission 193488) | Bovine rumen microbial communities from tropical cattle in Woodstock, Queensland, Australia - Gonzalo_04 | ecosystem: Host-associated > Mammals > Digestive system > Stomach > Rumen ...
CGTAGCCGGAGCCGGAGCCGGAGCCGTAGCCGGAGCCGTCGCCGGAGCCGTAGCCGGAGCCGTCGCCGGAGCCGTAGCCGGAGCCGGAGCCGGAGCCGGAGCCGTAGCCGGAGCCGGAGCCGTCGCTAATAAATTCTTTTATCAGGCTTTCCATACCGGCACCGCCTCAAGGCTTGCCCTTGCTTCGGGTGTGCAGGTCGCTATCTCGCATACATTGAGAAGCACCACCTCATCCAGCGGCATGGTAAACATGCAGTCATCAGGTCTTTGTGTGCCGGTCTGCGCCAGCTCGTTCACATTACTTGCACCAGCCCATTTCCACAGATTTCTGGCCTCTTTCATGGTGACCTCGCCGCCGTCTTTCTCAGTGATATAGCCGAAGAAAAGCCCGGCTCCCACGCTTCTTACAATGTACTTTTTGTCTTTATCGATTGTCATATTATCCTCCGATATTTAATTAACACACCGCTTCTGGTGCTATCTGTCTGTTATAAAAATAGCCCTCTGCACACTCTTTGGCCATGTCAAAGCATGGGTCCGGATCTGCAAGCCAGGGCTTCTTTTTAAGAAGTGCCGTCTCTTTTATCTCCTGCTCCTTGAGCCATGCCTCGTGTTCAGCCCGCATCTCCTTCCGAAGAATCTCGTCTCTTGTCTTTGCCTTGGCCTCAAGTAGAACATGCTGGCCGTCTGTGAGGTGGTATGAGAGCTCCACCCATTTCCAACCCAGCCTGTCGTATGACCACTCTGCGAGATCATCAAGCTGCTTCATGCTCCGTAACGGCTCCCACTCGGTGCGGATCGTTCCCCACCTTGCAAAGCTGTCAGAACCTACAAGCCCGTGCTCACACTTGCGGAAACGGATTGTCACCCCCATGTCCAGGGCGTCCTCTATGGTGTCCATGCAGACATTCTGCATGTTGCCATAGTAGTCCTTGTCAATCCAGTTCACCGCAGAGCCTCCTCAATCTTGAGCGAGAGTGCCTTCTTTTTCCAAAATGTTGCCAGGATCCTGAACAACTGCTGCTTGATCACGTCCTTAGCTTCTCGTGCCTCGGTCTCGTAGTAATCGTGATTATCCATGTATCTCTGGTATCTGCTCATGCTTTGCCTCCTTTCATAGAGTCAAGGATGTTGGCAAATATTGGATGCGGCTGTTTTTTTTCTCTTTCCTCTATCCACTTACGCTCTTGTTCATCTCTCTGTTTAAGCATTTCCTGCACATAAAGAGCTGTGGCCTCAAGCCGGGAAACAGCACCACCGATCTTACCTGTAATAAGGAACTCTATTTCATACTCCGGCTTGAGGTATTCCTTGAAGGAGTCAATGTTGTTTGCAAGCATGATCATGTTGGCAAGGTAAGCATCGAGCCCATACAGGGCAGACTTGATGTTTTCCAAAAGGTCATCAAAGATATCTTTGCCGTCCACCATTTTGCACGCAAGGACATAACCCCATGCCTCGCAGTCCGGGCCGATGGCATGCATCGCTTTCAGTCCTGGGTGATTTCTGAGAAGTGTCAATCTGGCCTCTTCTCTCTCGATCCACATTTCTTTTTCTTGTTCTTGTTTGTTACTGGTTGCTTTCTGTTGACATGCGTTTGTATTTGTCATATACTTTAACCATCCTTTTGATGTTTGCCGTCCAGTTGCCGCTGGCGGCTTTTTTTTTCAAGCAAACATTTTATTAATCATTCCTAAAATCTCCCGGCACAACGTACCGGGTGTGCCCCTTCTACCAACGGAGCCAGGGCTATGGTGTGTGCTGGAGTCGAACCAGCAGGAGGCAGACCGTGACAGAAAATACTTAAACTGTCCGGGACGCATCAGAACAGCGAGGAGTCCGTTCCCCGCCTCCATCCGTTCACACCGGGTGCCGTGGTTCCTTCCCCCTGTCACGGCCCAGGGTGCTGTAAAAGGAGTATTTCAGACTGGGTTCAAAGCCTCAGTTCTTATCGATTTAAGATATTCCTGGAGATCTTCTTCAGAAATGATGATGCGCTTGCCCAGCCGGTGGTTGGCCAGCTTCGCCAGCCCCGTGCGCCTGTCGGGCTTGCATGCCAGGCTGATTGTCCAGCGTGACACATGCAGGAGTTCTGCAACCTCGTTGATGCAGTAGAATTTCATCATTTGGATGCCTCTTTCACATAATCTGCATATCTGGGATTTTCTTTCACCAGTATTTCAATCTGCTTTCTGATGTTGACACCTTCGCCTTTCTTGTAGGCAACTAATATTCCATGCAGCTTTTCTGGAATATGGATCACTGCCTCTGTCATAACTTCCTCCTAACTTCGCTTTTGAAGTTTACAACCTATCTTAACTTCATTATCGGAGTTTTGTCAACACTTTTTAGCACTTTTTTATAACTTTTTTTTCGAAAGTGAAGTTTTTTTCGCCAAACTATTGTATACTAAATATATGGGAGGGGCGGAGGTGATATGAGTTTCTGGGACAATACTCTGCCCTTGATGAACGAGAAGGGAGTAAAGCAGAAGGATATTGCAGACTGTACCGGCCACTCAAGCGGCAGGGTCTGTGATTGGATAGCAAAGAAAACAATTCCTAAAGTTGATATTGCTCTGATGATTGCAGACAGGCTCGGTGTCTCGGTGCGTCTCCTGGTCACAGGAGAGGATGAGGACATGCCGTTCAAGCTGCGGGAGATAATAGAGCTGTGCCGGGGCCTGGGTGACGATGAGCTTGACACCGTGCGCCGGATGCTGCAAGGATTAAGGAAGGAAAAAAGGGATGGCCACGGATCGAATACGGTGGCCGGGTGATATGGGTATGAGCAGAAAAACAAAAGATCTATTGATTATGACAGCAGTGGGCATAGTCTTTTTTGGCGGCGCAGCTCTCGCAGTGGCCGCATCGGAGACAGGCAGCACCACCCTGTGTGTGATTGCCGGAATAGTTGCAGGCGTACTCCTGCCTGCATTATACTGGCCCTACGGCCTGGCCGGAACTGTCATCATCGCCATCGCCATTCTCAATATTGTTATGAGATAGCGGCTCAAGGCAGTACATCTCGTCTATCTTGTCGGCAATGAACTTCAGGTCCCTGGGCTTAATGTGGGTATATATCGCCTGAGTGTCCCTTGAGCTCTCGGTCCATCCTATGTATTTCCGCACGAATATCTCCTGGCCTCCCAGCGCAAGTATCAGGTTTGTGTTCAGGCTGTGCCGGAAGGAGTGCGGTACAATATTCCTGCCGGGGAAGCGGCACTTGAGCTCCCGCCTCGATGCACGGTCCCACCATTTCAATGACAGCGGGTGCCCCTCGTATGTGAACACATAGGGGCTCTCCCCTCTCTCCGGCAGCCTCTCCAGAAGAGTCCGGCAGAGCGGTATCATAACCTTCTTGTCCCACTTCGGGACAGACAGCCCCTTTTCCCCTCTGTTGTATGCCCGGTCTATGTAGCAGTAGCCGTCCTTTATCTGGTCCCACTGTAGCCCCAGTATCTCGCCGCACCTGCGCCCGGTATATGCTGCGAACAGGAACACATCATAATCAAGTTTATGCCTCCAGGTTCCGGGGTCCTTGAACAGTTCCCTTATCTCATCCGGAGTCAGGACTTCCCTCTGCTCTTTGTCATAGTTTATCCTGGTCAGCCTCTGCGTCGGATTATATTTCAAATCCTCCCGGTAGTATGCCTCGGAAAATATTGATGATATGAACTTTATGATGTTGTCGATTGTAGCCGGGTGGTCCTTCAGCTCCTTGCCCAGCTGCATGAGAAGGTCAAGGATATCGCCCCTGTTTATGGATGCAAACTCAAGGTCTGCAAACGGCCTTGACAGAACGTGCTTTGTCAGCACCTGCCGCATGGTCGTGATGTGGCCTATGCCGTACTGCTTGCCCGCCATCTTATAGCGGATGTATCGTGGGTTTGTCTCGGGAGAGAAGAACCTGGACGCATACTCCCGGAAGGTCATGGAGCCGGAGGGAGTGAGCCTGTCGATGAAAGTCTTGATGAACTCCTTGCTCTCGCCAACCCTCGGCGTGCCGGTGGACTTCAGCTTGCGCTTTCCGGTCAGAGGGTCGGTGTAGTTGAAGAAAAGCGATGCGGAACCCTCCCTTTTAAACGGCTTAGGATAATTCATTTCTCAAACCTCCTGCTATCATTTTGCTATCATAGGGGGTCTGCTCCGGATTTGCAATATCGTGTAAATCCTTACTACATAACGGAGAGAGGGGGATTTGAACCCCCGATACAGTTACCCGTATACTTCCTTAGCAGGCCAGCCGCTCTCCACATGTGGCATTGCTATATCACAATAAACCCCATATGTAATGTAGATTATTGTGATTATCGTAGGTTGTCAAGTGGGTGTTGCTATCAGGAGTGCTATCAGAAAAAAAGCCCCGGGTTATGACTGTTAGCGGCAGTCCCCGGGGTTGTCGTGATGATTGACATTAACAGTATACACCGTCAGTACATCTCGTGCAATACTTTAATGTCCTTCAGCCATTTGTTTGTCCGCTCGGTCTCCCAGTCCCAGATAACCTTGGAGTCGTGGTCGTCGCTCCCCTCGATCATCTTGGAGCCTTCCTCGTGAAGTTTCTCGGCATGGCCCAGCTCGTCGGCTGACAGCTCCTTGTAGAGCTCCGCCAGCTCCGGATGACTCTCCCTGTACTTGTAGGCCGCATCGATGTACTTTTGGCCGTCCATAAGCTCATCGATTATCTGCGTGGCGATTTTCTTGATACAGTCAATCATCTGCGCACTCCCACAAGCTGCCAGTGTGCCGGATCATCAAGCCACTGGACTCTTAGGATTGTCCTGCTCCGAAGCGGAAGCGGTCTGTAGTAGTTTCCGTCACAAGCCATCACGAAGCCTGTCTGTGTGCCGTTGGTGATGGTCAGCGTGGTTCCGTCTGTGCCGTCAGGTATTGCAGTGTAAAGCTGCACGTCCACGAGGTCGCCAGCGTTTATCGCAGGGGAACCTGGAACTGTTATAGTGGTCGCTCCGCCGGTGGTTGTGACTGAGGAAGCCCTCAGCCTCTTTGGGAATTTACAGCAAGTCATCTGCTGCCTCCTTTAAAAAGAGGGAAGGCGCCCGGCCTCCCCTCAACGATATCGTCAACATCCTCAAGGATGGAAAATTCAACCTGAAAAGGGATTAAACTGCATAACCGTAGCCGCATCCGCAGAATGGGGAGGGACCGGCACCATAGGTCATTGCCTGTGGATACTTCACCACGCCGGCCATGGCCTGTGCAAGCTCCAGAGTCTGGACTTTTGCCTGCAAAGAGTCAATCTTTGACTGTGCAAGTGCGTCAAGGATCTTCTGGGTCTGCGCTGTGGTGTTTGCGTTGATTGCTGCGGTGTTGATTGCACCGTTGTAATTCACGCTGTCAACTGCCCGGAGGATGCCGCAGCAACATTCCTGCTGCTTTCCGCTCAGTGCAGTGAGTGCAGTCTCAACGTTGCCGAACTCTCTGATGAGAGCTGCGTTTCCGTCCTTGATGGCGTTGATTGCGTTTGCAGCGTTGGCTGTGCTTGCAGCTATTGTCTGAGCTGTGCCGCCGGTGACTGCACCCAGAATGTCTCTTGTCTGGGCCTGGAGGTTCTGGTTGTCAAAGCCTCTGTTCACGTCTGCCTGGATAGCGTTTGAGTTTCCGTTGCCGTTGTTGCCCCATCCGTTGCCGCCGAAAAGCAGTGCAAGAATGAAGAAGGCGAAGATACCCATGCCGCCGCCGAAGCCGAAGCCATCATTGGTCATAATTGTGTCTGCCATAGTCTTGTTCTCCTTTCAATATGAAGCATTATATCAAGGCCGACGGCCTCATAGATTGATACCGAACTGCTTGGCAAGATCCGCAAGGTTTATCCCCCGGTCCTTTGCCATGTTCTCTGCTATTTCCTTGAGCTGAGCCTCGCTCTTGCCCTGGATAAGGTTCATGGTCCGGCTATACAGTTCCGGGTTGGCCTGGCGCATTCTCGCCGCCTGCTGGCTGATTATTGCCTGCACCGGATTTTTCATTGCCTGAAATATCTGGAACGGATTTACCATTGCCGCCTCCTAAAAGTGACTCTAATTTTTCAAGCCTCTGGCGGATCTCTGTCATAGGGTCCACCTGCTTCTGTGCCTGTTCCTGGTTATAAATGTAGAACTCGCTCTGTCCGTTCTCTCCCATCTTTTTCACATAGATTTTTCCGCAGGAGAAGTCCACGAACACGAACAGGGAGAACGGATCTATGATCGCTCCCTTTGCCTCGTCGATGCTTCCCACCTGCTTTATCACAAGCCGGGGGCTGGTGTTCTGCTGGGGGAATGAGTTGGCCGGGTATTGTGGAATGGGGAACTGTGGGTTCATAAATGGGTACATAACAACCTCCGATGGTTACAATGTACCCGGATTACGGAAGGAGGTTTTGTATTAAAATTGCATTTAATATGGATATTTTTTGAATGTAATTATTAAAGAAAAGCGGGTATTTTTTAATTAAGGACTTTCAGGATCTTCTCCCGGATTACCTTCAGCTCTTTGTTGACAACATAGGAGCAGACACCCGGCGTGTCGGCAATGAAATTCACATCCTGCCTGCGGATGTAGTAGCGGTTGAATATCTCCTCCTGCCTGTCGGACAGAACGATGTCCTCCTTGAGCCTGTCAACCTCCGGCTTTATGGCCGCCCGGAAGAAGCTGTTGACGGCCTTAACCTTTGCTGTCATTCTTTATTATCTTTCTGTACGCTATCTTGGTGATCTTCGGAGTCCCGTCCGGGTTGGTGGTGATGTTGTATGTCACCCCCTGCCGGATGGTGAATTTCGGAGTCCGGCCTTTCGGTCTTATTGTCCTGGTGTATGACATATTCGTAGGCATTCATCACTTCCTTTCAATCATAATACTTCCGGAGTTATAGCTGTCCTGGTTGTTCATATTCACATCGGACACCACCTCATATTCCTGCATGAACCTGAAAAGCCTGTGCTGGTACCACATGCTCTGGAAAAAAATTCCGGCAATGGCAAAGGCCAGCATCACAAACAGGATGAGCACCACCTTCTTTATGAAAAGGTTCTCTATGCGGAGGTCTGTAAGCGTCTCCCGGAGCACCTGTATGTGCATGTCTTTGTCCACTATCTTCTTTATGTCATCGGAAGTTTTCATTGTGCATTTTCCTTTTCGTTCAGTTCCCGCAAGTTTTCAAAGAGTGCTTCGATTTTATCAACATCTGCCTTGTACTCTGCTATCTTAGTGTAGTACCAAAGCGGCATTGATACAGTCTTTGTGGCCAGATCCACAGTGACTGGTTCCGGGTCAGGGTACACCGGGAACTCTGCATCCGGCAGTTCATGGATTACTTTTGTCACCACCTTTGTTTCTGTGACGCAGGATGTCGTTAGCAGCATTAAACCTGTCAGCAGCACTGCCAGTATTAAGACTTTGTTTCTTTTCTTCAGCATCTTTAAAAATCTCCTCTTTCATTTTCTGTACGGTGGCCTTGCGCTCCGCCTCTTTCTTCAGCTGCTCCTCGGCTGCCTTGCGCTCCGCCTCGGCTTTCCTGGCCTCCTTCTCGGCAGCCTTCTTCTGTGAATACTGCTTGCCCAGGAAAATAGCCATTATGCAGGCCAGTATGAACCCGCAGCACTCCATGATCTTATTCCACATATCCCAGCCCTTTATAAATAACTTCTTCCTTTGTCGTTGATGTCTCATGGTCCTTGATGGAGAGCCCCAGGCCCCGCTTGCCTATCTGGTGCTTGACTCCGGGGAATGTGAACCATGGCGGGACTCCCGGCACTATGTCATTCTTATAGCATGTCCACTGGATATTCTCCTTGCCCAGCACCTGCTCCGCAAACCTGGCATATTCCTTGTCGCACACCAGAGGCGGTTCTATCGCTCCCACAATTATCTTTTTATCGTACATCGGGGACCACATCCGCACGGCTATGAGCAGGGCTTCTGCTGCACCCTTGCTGCGCCCGGCAATGAGTATGCCCTTGCAGGACGCCGCAACCAGGTCCTTGTCGTTTGTTATCGCACCCCAGAACTCGGCCCAGTAGTGAACTATCTCCTTGTAGTACCCGGCGTGCACCCGGCCTTCTCCGGTCTGTGTGCCGAAGGCCACGGCGTTTATCAGCTTGTCAATAAGGCTTGATGTCGGTTTCAGGTTTATCGTCAGCCAGCCATCATAGCTGCCGCCCTGGTATACACCAAACACAACATCAATCGTCTTGTGGTACGATACCTTTTTTATCTGTCGAATGGAATTGTTGAACGCTATATCCACTAACTCTTTCTGCATAAAACTCCTCTGTCGCTTCCTCTGCCAGCTTGTCTATTGCCCGGCTCATATACTCCGGGTCGTCCAGCTTCCGGCGGTAGGCTTCGACCTGTTTCTCAGTCAAGTGTTCTCCCGGATCGCCTTGCCAGCCACCATAGCACCACCAGCCCATACGAGCTGAACGCCCAGGTCATTATGCAAGAAACAAAGCACGCACCCGCACAATGCTATGCAGAAGCCTGTAATCTTACAGCCGTCTGCGTCCCATTCCTTGTCGGAAAACATTGACTGGATAATTCTCTTCATTTCTTCTCCACCACAAACAGCATCATAATCTCGTTGACGGCTGTGATAGCGATAGGGATAGCCGCAAGAATAGCAGTGGCCATTGCAGGCTCTGTGTAAGATACGATTGCAGAAGCGATTGCTCCCACACCACCGATAATTCCGCTTACTAAAGCATACATTTTCTTTGTCATTTCATATCTCCTTATTATATTTCACACACATCATGCTTTTTTCCGAAGTACACCCAGGGCACTCTTCAGGTCACGCACAGCAAACTGTGTTCCGTTCTGCGTAAAGCCGTTCTGCTCGAACACCAGAACCTTGTCCTGCTGGTACGCCTGGACCACCAGAGCCACATGGCCATAGGGGTTTGTCTGCGTCCTGTCCCATACGATGACATCACCGAAGCGGGCAAGGTTGGAGTTGAACCTGTTGAAGTATTCCTTTTCCTTGCGCTCGGAGAACTTCAGGTAGAGGGCCTTTGCTCCGTCCGGGTTCACAGTGCCGGTATGTGGAATGCCCATGTCTTTGCAGTACTGGCGGTAGAGATCCATGCACTGCGCACCGTCCACCCCATCAAAGTCAACCTTTGTATTCTGATATTTCACGATGAACTCACCAAATGTCATATATCCTCCCGGACCGGCAGTGCACGCACCTTCTTCATCAGGGTGTCTGCATAGCCGTTGCCCTTTCTTTTCTTGTATCTCTCGTATGTCTTTTCCAGGCTTTCAAGGTCATCTATAGTAATGTATCTGTCATGTATTGCTGCCCTTGCCTGCTGCTTGATTGCGTTCAATAAAAGTAACTGGAAGTCCTCGTTTGAAGAGCTGCGGCGTTCCATAAGGTCAAATATCTTGTTGATCAAAATGCCTATAACTGATGAGGTCAAAATTGTAGCGATGATTGTACTGCTCGCCATCGCCTATATAATAAATTTTGTCAAGGGGTCATGGTACCCTTTGTGTGTCACTTTTGGGAGGTGATGTGCCACTTTTCAGTATCTGCTTTTTAATTCTGTCGGTCTCAATCAGCCTTCTGTGGCAGTCAAACTTTACCAGGCTGCCCCGCCACCCCTTATACTGGTTCTCAAGCTCCTCCTTCGGGAGCCTGTCGGCCAGCTTCTTTAGCTTTCTCCTCTCGGTGATAAAGGCTTTCTTTGCGGGCACCATTGATATCCTCCCGGTATCTGTTATGTAGTAATGTATCTTCAGAAATATAAAACCTCTTGAGAGTCTTATTATCTGGGTTTTCTTTGTGTTCACATTGAGCCCCATTTTTTGGCTTTCGTTTATTATTTCACACTCAAGAGTCCTCAGAAATTCCTTATCATGGTGGATTATACAAATATCATCCATAAACCGTTCATAATATTTGCAGCGTCTTACATTCTTGCATAAATTGTCAATGCCAGAGAGGTAGAATATGCCGCACGTCTGGGAGAGCTGGGAACCCAGACCCAGCCCTTTGTCACCGGGGAATGTGTCTATGAGATAATTCACCAGCCGAAGCACCCTGCAGTCATCGATCTTTGAGGCTATCTTCTGCTTCAATAAATCATGCGGTATGCTGTCAAAATACTTTGAGTAGTCTATGTTCAGGATGTACCCGGTGCTGCCGTGCTTTCTGTAGTATCTCATCAGGTGCACCTTCATTCTGTTTCTTGCAAAGGACACGCCCTTGCCTTTCACGCTTGCGCCATTGTCATATATCAGGTATCTGAAGAGAACCGGGTTAAGGACATAATCACACAGGGCTCTCTGTAGGACTCTGTCAGAAATATGAATAGAGCGGATGTGCCTCATTTTGCCACGCTCGCAAATATCGAACTCATAAAAGGGCTTCTGTCTGTATGTGCCACGGATAAGCAGCTTTCTGAGCTTGTTTATATTGTGGAGGACGTTTGACTCATATCTCTGCACGGACTCTTTCCACCGCACGCCCAGGGAACATTTATAGAATGCGGTATATAGATTGTTCAAATCAAGCAGTCTTGAGAACAGCATAAAGAGAGCCGGCGTCTACAGCGGCACCTGGCGCACCAGGCCGCATCGCCGGCTGTATTCGCCTTTTTACAGGACAGGATGCCTTTTCCTTTGTGGACATATACGGATCATAAACCCTTTTCATATGTCATCATAAATCGGGGACGAACTCCATTAACATTGGAAGCGTTGTTGTTGTTGGAATTGCCATTGTTGTTGGAATTGACGAAGTTGGTCGAGCTGGCCATATAAAAGACACCCTTTTTCATTTTGCTTTTTCCTTGACGGTCCGGTTACCGGACTTGCGCCAGCCTTTCAGGAGTACCACCTCTTTCTCCACCTCCTCAAGCAGGTTTATAAACCTGTTCAGATCTGACGGAAAAAGAGACACAATATATTGCAGCTCCTGGTATAAATTGTAGCACTCTGCTATTGCCACATCCTGGAACGACCTCCGCAGTTCCACTTCATTATCATTGACAGGATAGATAGAATTAGCCCTGGTGATATTCTGCACTATATCTGACAGGCACCTTGATATGATGCCCCTTTCATAATCTACAAACCACTGGGGATAGCCGGACTGGAAAACTTGATTGAGGGTCTTTCCATACTTGGCGAAAACCTCATTGAGGATTTTCTCGTCCTCCTCATCCAGGTCTTTTATAATCATCTTTATGGATTTCTTGTTGGGCTTTGTGTTGAAGTCCTTCAAAAGCCATGTGGTGATTGTTTTCCTGATACTGATAGCCTGTTTGTAAAATTCCATATTGGACAGGCTTCTCAAGTTTTTCAGTACACTCAAATTCTATTCTCCTATCAAAAACCCACCCCACAATGGGGTGGGGGATTAAAGTCACGAGATTACAAAGCGGGGACGAACTCCATGAACAATGGAAGCGTTGATGTTGGCGGAAAAGCCATTGTAGTGGGAATAGACGAAGCCGGTCGAGCTGGCCACGTCTTTCAGCCAGTAAGTCACTCTGCCGTTCCTTGCCCTGCTGTTCTTGAACAGAGGCAGCCAGTGGTTGCCTGTTCCGGTATCGAAACCGGAGGACGACCAGGCGATAGAGCCAAAGACTTCAATCTCACTCAGGAGCACTGCCTGGCATGGGTACCATGCCCATGCGGAGCTTGCGCCGCTGTTGGTGCCGAACCGGTTATAATATGTATTCACCACGGTAGTAGCCAGCAGCTCTCTTGTTGTTTTCAAGTGATCCTTGAAAATGAACTTGAGCTGACTGTTGATTGTTCCGCCGAAGGTTCCAGGGGTTGTGCTCACCGGATCTCCTATGATTGTGCTCCGCATATAGGAGCCATAGTATGCACCGGTTGTAACGTTTGTACTGTTCATGTAGGCTGTGCCGAAGGTCAGGGAGCCGTCCAGCCCTTTGCCCGGAACCATAACCAGGTGGTGATAATCGATATAATCAGCCGGGTTGTCTGCGTTGTAGCCGTTATTGAACAGCGCATCTATTCCGGCGATAGTCACCCACTGTGTTCCGTCGCCGCTTCCGGAGTGCGGAGACTTGACGGCCCTGCCCATGTCGAAGTAATCACCCACATACAGATCCTCGAAGAGAGCATAACCGTTGGTTCCGTGGAGGCGGTCCCAGAGGGAGCCGTCATTGAAGTATGCCGTGATGTCTTTTGGAACCATCCGCATCTCGTTATGCAGCTCAAGGTCGCCTTCAACCTCGCCCAGCCTGTTGATCCAGCAGGTTCCGTCCCATATAAAGGAAGTCCAGCACCCTGCACCTATCCTTCTTGTAAGATTGCCTCCTGATGTTATGCAGAACACAGAGCTGTCCGCTGCGGCCAGAACCTTGAGCTCATATCCGGCATAAGGACCGTTGCCCAGTGTGAGCTGCACTCCCGCTGTGTCGATAACCACATTGAGCTCCTTGGTAGGTGTCAGCGTGGTGTCCTCACTTATCACAGTCGGGGAGTTGGTGACAGTGTTTTTCTTCTTGTCAATGGTCTTGTTGGAAAGTTCAGCCAGGTTGTCAGGAGTCAGGCTCTCGGTGTTGTCTACCTTGTCAAGCACGGCTGTGGTGATTGTGCCGCCGGATGCCACATCGGTGTTGAATATGATGAGGTCGCCCTGTGTATAGAGCACCCCGTCAATGGTCACGGCAGAGCCCTGGCAGTAGAACAGGTCGCCCTTGAGTCGTGGTGTGCCTATGCCGGAGTAGTCGGTGGCCCCGGTCATGTTCCACACACCCTGGTATCTCATTGCGCCGGAGATAATCTGTGAAACAAGCTCTGCATAGTATTTGGCGTTCTTGTGGTATGTCGGGTCGGTGGCCGGAACATCCTGGCCGTCACGCTGGCCCACAGCCCATGCCTCGGCGTCCTCTGCGCTCTTGTCGGCGTTGTATGCTGACACGGAAGCACTTCCGGCGGAGGTACTTGCCCTGCCTGCCCATGTCTTTGCGCTGTCCTCGCCCGGGACCACCTCGGTCTGCTTGTCGGCCCAGTCCTGCGCCAGCAGTGCGGATGCCGCTGCTGCCGAAGCGTTTGCAGCAGTGTTTGAAACGTCTGTATCGAACTGCGCAAGGCTGCGGAGCGAGATCTTCTCACCTGTGTTGTTGAAGCCTATCAGCATACCGGCTCTTGTCGCCTTGTCCGGGAACACTATGTCGCTTCCGGCTTCATCGATGGAGGTTTTCAGGGAGCGGGAAAGGCTCTCCTGTATCTCCTGAATGATTGCAATGGCATGGTCAAGGCCTTTCTCCAGCGTGTCGGCGTTCATCTTGCCGCCCTGGATTAGGTCAAGGTCCTGGGTGTCGGAGCTCTCCCTGTAAATTGTCAGCTTGGCTGCGCCTGTCCAGGCGGTCAGCTTGGTGAGCGTGCCGTTGTTGCCATTCGGCGTTGTTACGGAATAGTCGGTGTCAAGGACAAGATCCTGCATGAATCCGTCAGACAGCGTGATTTTCGCCTTGATCTCTTCTTTCTTCCAGTAGGGGAACCCGATGGTGTAGCTGTTACCGGACACCTGGTACCTGTTCACTGTTATAGTGGTAGTAAGCATCTGCTTCTCCTCCTTATAAAATTATTTTTTCTTGTCTCTTCTTCCCAGGAATGCACCGGGCTTGAGCCGCCAGTCGCCAGCTTCCCTGCCGTGGATGGCGTGCCAGAACTCCTTGGATCCGCTCACAGGCACGCCGCCCAACTTGGCCGCACCGGAAAGTATCTTCTTCCAGTCTGTGGTTGCAATTCCCATTGTGAGCTCGTCAAAGCCAGGATAAAGCTGGTTTGTCCTGTACTGCCATTTCTCCCCGGTTATCATCTTCTTAACGATTGCATCGGCGTTGTTTGACAAGAGAGGCACTGCACTTGTGAACTGTGTTGTGCTGCCGTAGGCGATTGCCCGGAGCATCTTCAGCAGCTTCTCCTCTGCGGTGTCGTCGTCCTCGGTTCCCCAGCCCTCCTGGACAGAATAGAGGATTGCCCCGGCAAGGGCATAGCCTATAAGGGTGCCCATCATCTTCCTGTACTCGTGGCCGTTTATATCGCCCACTGCAACATCATAGGTCAGGTTGTTCCAGATAACATTGAGGCTCACCTGGAACTGTGTGAATGCCTGCCATGCAGGGCTGCCGCCCTTGAAGAGCGGAGCGAGCTCTGTCTTGTCACCCAGCGGCTGTGTCTCGTAAACCACGTCATCAGCATACTTGACAGCCTTTACCTGTGCCTCTTCCTCAGTCATTCCACTCTCGATGAACTCATCATGCTTCTTGTCGTACACTGCAAGCCATCCGGCTGTTACAGCCCACTTGTCGGCCATCTCGAGCCCGGCTGTGCCAACTTCCCGGAATTTGTCCCACGCCTTGCCCGCCTTGGATTTTGTGTAGTCCTTGGAGTGCTTCTTGATCTCCTCCACGAATGGGTTCATCGAGCGGTTCTCCATAAAGGAGGAGAGCCCTGTCACATATCTCCAGGTCTCAACCGGGTGCATGCTCATCTGTATAAGCCCCTTGGCCAGCTCAAGCGGTCCCACCTCACGGAGGAACGGGGCCGGGGATGTTATCATCTGGAGTATCACGGAGCTTGCCTTGAATGCCAGGTATGCAGGATATAAGGCACCCCTCAGTATTGAAAGGTATCTGTTTATGCCCTGGGTGTCGTTGCTCACCTCCGGATTTGCCACCTCGTTGATGAAGTTGTTTATGTCGGTCAGCATGCCATTGCCATATACAGACTGAATATAAGCCTGCAAGTCCTTACTTCCGTGGGCTTTGAATATCCTGTTGAGCTTCCGCACATAGGCGTTTGTCGCTATGAAGTGCTCCTGCTCCGCCACGCTGTCGGACCACAGCTTGAAATAGTCGGCGTCAACCGGCTGCTGGTTCCTTGCAGATATGGTTATTCTGTCCTTGATCATGCCCTTTTCTACGGAGGTCATGCCCTTGCCTGCGTTCATGTTGTATATGTCGTTGGCTATCTTCTGCGAGAGCTCGGTGCCGTTGAAGTCCTTCCTTGCTATCGGCATGTAGAATTGTACTGGATTTACAGGCTGGTTGTATTCCTCTATCGCTGCCCGGTTGAGCCTGTCGAAGTTATCCCTGTCCTGCCAGTCCTCCCAGATAGCCTCGGCAATCTTCATCACATTCTGCCTGCCGTCAAGTATCTTCTGGGCCTGCTCTGTGAACTGCTGGTAACGTCTGTCGCCTATCTCCTCAATCTGCTCGTCGGTGTAGTTTGATTTCTCGATCTGATTTACCAGGTTGCCGTAGGCGAATGCCTGGCGGTTGCGCTCCTCGAGCTGTGCCTTGACTCCATAGATAAGCTGCGCCAGAGTATATGTGCTGTCCTGGAGTCCCTTAATATCAAGGGTGAACTGCTCGTAGAAGTCCTCCGGCTTAACCTTCAGCTTCTCCATGAGTGCGTCTATCTTCTTTATCCTGTTGCGGATGGCTCTGTATTCTGCATCCTGTATGTCCCGCTTCTCTGAGATAAGCAGCTTGTATGCCATTGCTTTTCTGCCGTTGTCCAGGATCTGGGCTTTCCTTGCCATGTTCAGGGTCTTGTACCATGCTGTCTTGAACATGGTCATAAGGTCTCGGCTCTTCTTTATAGCCTCAGTGGTCTCCGGCAGCGGTTCATTCCCCTTGAACTTCGGGCTGCTGATTATCTCGTTGATGAGGATGTTCCTGTACTGCTGGGCCTCGTAGTTCCGCTGGTCAACCTTGGCCTGCCATTCCTGGCGGCCTGTCTTGGTGAGATAGCGAACTGTGTCGTAGAGCTCTTCAAGCTCCTGGATCGTGAAGTCTGCAAGGGTCTTGTTCAGGTAGCGTTTTAGCTGGTAGTCTGAGAGTCCGGCCACCTCTATGGTTCCTTTGTCGACGCCCTCCCTGAACTCCTTCAGGGTCATGATCTTCCCACCCAGGGTGATGTTTTCGTTTGTGCTTTCAGATACGTCGCCCAGCAGCCGGTGGATTGCGTTTATTACCTCGGCCTGCTCCCAGTTCACGTTCCTTGACACCTTCCGCATGATGCCGTTCCAGAGCTTCTTCTTGTATGCTATGATCTCCCTGGCAAGCCGCCGCTGCTCCATGTCCTTCTTGTATTTATCCTTCAGCTTCTGGAGTGCATCCTGCTTGTCTGCAAGGGCCTTTACCTTTGTCTGGTTCACCAGCTGGGCTGTGGCTTCCTTGAGGACGTCAAGCCGCTCCATCAGGCTGTCACGCCGCTTATATTCCTCTGTGGATATGCGCACACCCTTGTCCAGCTTTGAGCGGATGGTTGCGTTCAGCCTGTTGAGCTTCTTCTCGACCTCTTTCTTTTCTTCAGCATCTTTCAAGAGCTTCTTGTCCTTCATGCTCAATGCCTCACGCTTGTGGCCGATGTCCTCCTGGAGTTCCTTTATCTTGACTTCGCCTTTCTTTATCTCGCCGTCCAGATATTTGACAACCTTCTGCGCCTCGCCCTCGTAGGTCTCCTCGCCTTTCAGTATCTTCTTCTTCAGCTCCTGGGCCTCTATCCTGTCGGCAAAAGCCTTCCTCTCGGCAAAGCTCATGCGCTGGGTCTCTGCTGTCGGTTCCTGGATGAGCGGGAGTGCTTCACCGGACACGGCAAGATCCTCACTGCCGGCGGCCCTTGCGTACAGGTCCCGGTAGTCTGTAAGGTTGTTCACTATCATTCCCCGGATGTTCTTGATTGTCTCCGGCTTGATGTCCTCTATCGGAGTCTTGCCCTGGGCTATCATGGTGATCTTCGGTGCTGCGCTGTTTGCCAGGTTGAGTGTTTCCTGCACTTTATCAAGATATTCAATATCTTCCTGTCCCACGCCCTGCTGGTCTATCTCGTTCATGAAGTTATACATGAAGCGGAGTGCCCGGATGAAGTTTCTTATGCCGTCATCGGTCTGCATAAGGTTGTAGAATGCTGTGTCCTTCTCCTCCTCGGTCATCGCCCCGGCAGATATGACAGTGGCACCCTCGGCTGTCTTGGTTGCGTTGTTGGCCCTTTCCCAGATAGCCTTGAGCTGGTCGTCTGTCAGGTTCTCGTCGCCCAGGAACTTGTTAAAGTCTATCCACTCGTCAAGCGACAGCCCCTTGGCCTGTTCCATGAGGTCGGCTTCGATGTCCCTCTGGAGCTCGTTCTGCCACATAGTGTGCTTGTCTATTGTGATGTCATCGGCGTTGAAGATTACAAAGTTACGCTTGCCATACTTATTGCCACCACTTAAACTGTTAGCTGGATAATCTATACCTACAAAACCTGCACGATTAAGATATTCTGATGCAGTCTTGGGACTTTCAGCAGTATCTTGAATAGCATGATATATTTCTTCACCTGTCGGGTTGCGGTTAAATTCTTCTTCACCTTCAATATCAAATGGGAGTAAATCACCTGCACCCCATTTCCCTTCAAGGTTGTTTGCTTTGATAACTCTCTCTGCAAGTTTGTCAAATTCTTTTGCTGTGTATTCTTTATCCCAGTACAGATAATTGCTTCCGTTGTCATCGGGGATGGTTACTGTATAAAGGTTGTGATGATTTCTACCCTTTTGGTATACTATATTTTGTAAATCAAGTTTTTTAAGTTCATCAAGTTCATTAGAGTATATTTCGTAACTTGGATAAAGAGAGATGTTAAGTGTATCTTGTAAAACATTTGCTACATCGCTAATTTCAACCTCTCTCTTTTGTTTATATGCTTCCTGTTTAGCCCCTGCAATAAAATCGTTTATATGAACATCAAAAGCATCTGTAAACTGTTTTTCAAACTCTTCAAGTGTCATTGTGGGGTTTCGTTTTATTTGCCTTAAAGCATTTTCTATATCCTTAATACCTATTTCAAAAGAGTTTACTGTTTTTTCAAGATATTCAATTCTTTCAATGATAGCCTTTCTTAAAGCAGAATAATCATAAAGATTATTAACGCTATGATGATTTGCTATTCTATGGATATAGCCGTTTACTTCCTCGGAAACTGGTGTATTAGAAATAACAAAAATATCATCACCATGTTTTTGGGCTGCTTGGTTAGCATAACTTCTGGCAATACCCTCGCTCTGTGAAGCATAGATACCCCACCCGAAAGCCTGCGCTCCTTCGCCTGTACCCATGAAAGCGGTGTCAAACTTATCGAATGAAGCACCAGAGCCATGGAAAGCTGGCTGGTATAATATGGAAAGGTTAGAATGAGAGAATGTGCCTACATTGTTGGTGGCGGATTTGATCTGGTTAGGGGAGAAGGCTACATAAACATTTCTTCCCTCTGCTGTATCTATCCATATTGACCCATCATTACCATTATTAGCTTCTCTAACATCATCGGTAAGTTCGTGTGCGAATGGGTAATCATCCCTTTCTATGATATATGGATTTCTGATATTTAGGTATGTTTCCATCCTTGTTTTGCCATAAGGATGTTTCTGACTTGGATATTTTGCAAAAAAGAATGCACCATACTGTGTTTGTTCTGGGTCAAATGTTGTAAAATCATTATTTGTTTCGTGTCCTACAACTAATGGCTCGCCATTTTCATCCACCACCTTGCTTGCGTTCTCTGGGTCGTTAATCCAGTCTCCAAACCAACGGATGAAGTAAGGTGTCCGTACCTGCACCCATTGTCTCTCGGTAAGTTTTGTAGGCTTGCCATTCGGGGCTTTCATCCATTGGTCTGTGCCTTTGTACTTGGCTTTGGTTTCGGCGTACTGTTTCTCGACTTCTGCAAGCTCCTCTGGGGTTGCTCCCTGGAACATTGTCTTGCCCTGCTCTCTGGCACCCTGCTGTGCGGCTTCGGCCTGCTGCTGCGCCTCGTATTTCTCCTTCAGCTCCGGGTTCTTTGTAAACAGATTGTCGTATGCCTTAATTATGCCCTCGTTCAGGTGGGCCTTGCGCTTCAGCATTTCGTATATCTTCAGGAACCAGTCAATTATCTTGTCAAAAAGAGACTTCAGCTCCGGGTTGAATGTCTCGCCCTCCTGGAGGTAGGTCTCTGCCAGGACGGCCGCTATCTCGTGCTGTGTTGTCGTCCACTTCTCCACTTCATCAGGCAGGCTCTTTATCTGGTCAAGTATCTGCTCTGTGGTGAGGCTTGAGACAATATCATTCTTGCTCTCGGTGACTCCCTCCATTATCTTCCTGTGCTCGTCCAGGTACTGCCGGAACTGCGGCGTGTCTGCTGCATCCTTGAGCTGGGCTGCCAGTTCCTTGGCTGCCTCCGGGTCTGTCATGAGCACGAAGTGTGTCACCTCGTGGCCCAGGGTTGAGAAGTCGCCCTTTTCTCCAACCCAGATAAAAGCCTTGCCCGCATCGGCGGCCCACTGTATGGCACCACGCTTGTTCTTCACTTCGTCTGCATCCAGAACGCCCTGCTCTATGCCCTCCTGGACTGTGCCCAGCCTGATGTCGCCCTTGCCCATGTCGTCGCTGACAAGCTGGCTCAGGGTCTTGCCCCGCTTCTGTGCCAGAAGATCAAGGAGCTCTGCACCAACCATTGCCTGGTCCGGTGTGAAGTTCTTGAACTTGTCCTGAATAAGCCTTGCGGTCTTGTTTATCTGCTCCCGGTCGCCCTTGCCCCAGAACTGCTGGAGCTGCCCCTCGTACTTTGTGCCCTTGTTTACGTTGAGCAGGTTCTCTCTTATCTTCTTCTGCGCCTCCGATGCAGGCTCCCAGCTTATGTTGTAGCCCTTGTACCTCTGCATGAAGTCTGTGATGAACTCCTCTGTAAGAGCCTGCTGTCCTGCCCGCATCTTCACGCTGTCTATGGTTATGTCGTTGTCCTTGATTGTGAAGTTTATATGTCCATATCTCTTGTCGTTGACCGTAGTGCCCAGCAGAATGATCTTTGACACGGAGCCGTCATCGTGATGCACTGTGTTCTCCGGCATTATAGCCTCCTGGGTGTGGAGTCTGTTATCCTTTCTTCTCTTGGGCGGTTCTGCCGGTGCCTCGCTGGCCTGTTCCTCGCCATCCGGCATCTCCTCGCTTTCGTTTATCTTGATGTAGTCGGTGTCCAGGATGCTGCCGTCAACGGCATCCACACGCTCGCCGCTGTGGTAGTCCTCGTAAATCTGTGCCAGGGTCTCTGCCCTTTTCTCCTTCGGCATCTCGTCAAACTGCCTGTCGTTGAAGTGCCTTTTTATGAAGTTCAGCTTGGAGGGGTTCACTTCGGCCTCTTTCTTTATGCTCTGTGTGTACTTCACATCGGAGATCGCCTGGCCGGATGCTCCCAGGAATGAGAGCGGAGCGGTGCCCAGTGCTGTCTGCACAAGCACGTCCCACACTCTGTCGGCAACATAGTCCTTGTATTCCTGGCCCTCGTAGTAGTCCTTTCTGCCCTCCACTTCCTGCTCATAGTATGCCCGCCACTGGCCGTAGGCTTCCGGCAGCATCTTCCGCAGCTTCTCGTCCTTGATCTCGTCCGGGAGTGCAAGTGCGGCCTTCTTCTCGAAATATACAGCCGAACCTTCCTGTGCCACCTCTGTAACGGTCTCGAATAGGGTGGATGAGGCTATGTTGATGAATGCGTTTGACAGTGCGCTTGACATTGTTTTTGCCACACCTGCCTTGCTCACTGCTCTTCCGCAGAGCCTGTTGAAGGCTGTCTGCGCTGCCTTTCTGTATACCGGCATCCTCGTGAATGCAAACTCAAGCGGAGCCGCCTCAAGTGCTCCGGCTATGGCACCGTGCACCCCTGCGTATTTCCGGGCAATATCCTCATCCACGCCTGCATCAAGCATATCAAGGTAGATGTTTCCGGACTCCACCTGTGCAGTGTCTGCCCATGTCACCAGGAACGGAGCACCGTGCCCTGTGGCTCTTGCGGCAATGGCGGCCACCTTCTCGGCTCTTCCGGCTATGGCCGGGATGCCTTTGGCGATGTCACCCATCACTGCGCCTATCTTGGCCTCCGGTATGAGTGCTGACACGAGAAGGTTGGTGACAAGCGGCCTCACCATTGTTCCCAGAAGGTTTGCCGATGATGTGGCTATCTTCATTCCCAGGGACTGGCTGTCGCCCTCGGTGCCGGGAATGCCTGCCCTTATGCTTGCCGCCTCGTCAATAAGTCTCTGTTTGTCCTCCGGGGTCCTGTCCACCATGAGTGCAGAACCTATCCGGCCCAGGCGGTCTGTGGCCCATCCGGTCTTTGCGGCGTCCCATATCTGCTGCCATGCTCCCTTGTTATCTTTGACAATTCCGTTGTACTTTGCAGCCCAGCCCGGCAGGTCCTTGAGGATCGTGACAGGATCCTGTTTGAAGTGGTCGGCCAGGGTGTATGTCATGCCTGCCACTGCGGCGGCCTCTCCCGGGTCCTTGATGTTGGCTTTCAGAAGTTCCGTGATGCCGGAAGAGTCCCTTACTGCTTTGTTCTGCCTGAACTGCTCCTCAAAGGAGAGATAGGAACCTTCCTTTGCTGTGTCTTTTTCCTTCTGTATCTCGAACTGCTCTCTGAAATCCATCATCACCTCCACCACCACCAGGGTTTGTCTGGGTCTTTGTTAGGGTCTGTGTCCTGGTATTCGCCTGTCTTTGGGTTGTAGTATTTTGTGGCGATGCCCTTTCCAGTCATCTTCTCGAAGCTCTTTTTGTTCTTGTCCTTGATCAGGTCAACCCCTTCCGGTGTCTTGCTGTCATAAGGCTTTGTCTGAGGCTCCACTGTGTTCCAGTTGTCGCCTGCGCCCAGGATCTGGACTATGAAGCCGTCACCTTCCTTGACAACCCTGTAAATGTTGTCGCCGTTCATGTATACAAAGCCGTCCGCATCGGGCCTGTATATAGGAGGTTCCCAGGCAAGCGGGTCTATCGGCTGGCCCTGCTGTGCCGCCACATTTGCTATCATTCCTTCCTCAAGTGCGTTCCGCCTTGCGGCATAGGCTCTCCCCTCCGGTGTGCCGGACACAAGCGGGTACATTGCCTCAAGCTCCGGGTCGAACAGCTTCATGTTCTGGAATGATGTCTTTACGGTATAGTCCTCGCCCGGATTGTCTATCCATGACACCTTGTCCGATGTCCTGGTTTCGTTGAATTTCTCAAGCCAACCGGCAGGATCCTTCTTGAATATGAAATACTGGTCGTTCATCTGGTCTGTAAAGTCCTGCTGCCCGCTCGGCGGCATCTTTGTCATCATGTCGTCCAGAAGCGGCAGTGAGTCCTTCTGTATCTTTGTAAGGGCTGCGGCGTTTCTCTCGTACTTTTCCGCATCCTTGTAGTCGTCCTTCTTCTCCGATGTCTCCCGCTTACTGTTCTCCGATTTTATGGCCGTCAGCAGGCTTGAGCTCAGGTCTGCTATGGAAGGATTGCTGTATTCCGGCTCAGGGGCTGCCTTTCCAGTTCCCTTCTGGGCTGTTTTCTGGGCTGCCCCTGCCGCCCTGGTCTGCCTTGCCACATATCCATCACCCTCTGCGGCTGCCCTCATCACGGCCTCCTGGCCTGCATAGCGACCCATCACCTCGTTGGCCACCTTCTCTATCTCGGCATTGGACAGCTTGCCCTTGTTCATGCACAGGTCGATGATGGCGGCATCTGCCTCCGCCACAATGTCGTTGTACTGTCCCCTGACGTAAGGGTTGCCCTTGAAAGTCTTGTCACCGTACCACCACTTCATGGTGTCCGCTATCGTCTGGTCAGCTTCCTTGATTGCCGGGTTCACGAAGTCACCCAGCACCTGCTTCTCCACGTCCTGCTTGAACTGCTGGTATGCGGCCAGCTTGTTGTTGTCTCCGTTCTCCTTTGCCATCTCCATGCCGGAGCCTATCATGTCCAGGACCTGCTTGGGTGACATGGATCCGTCCATAAGGCGAGGAAGGTATATGCTCTTCAGTGAGTCATATTTCTCGCTGTAGTCCTTTGATACAAGTATCTGGTCTGCCTGCTGCCATTTTGCTATTGTGTCGTCCAGCAGCTTCTCTGTGTCGGGGTTTCCCTTGAAGGAGTCGCCCTGCTCCTTGAGTCTGTCTATCATGTCAGCCACATCTGCGGAGGTCAGTGTTTCCGGTATGTCCTTTGTTATCTCTGCTATTATGTTGTTGCAGTATTGCAGCTGCGCCTTGTTGATGCCGGAAATAAAAGCCTCCTTCTGCTCCTCCGGCTTCCCGGCCATCATGTCGTCGGCGGCTTTCCTGAGCTCTGCCGGACTCTGGCCTGTGGTGAGCCCCTTTGCCATGTACTCAAGCCCGGCATCCATAGCCTGGTTTGTCGCCAGCCTGCTCATTTTCCCGGCGATGCTGTAAAGGTTCTCCCTTGTGTCCTGGTCGTAGTTCTTGTCCGCAACCCAGGCGTCGGCAACCTTGATGGCTGCATCATATCCGCCTGCCCTTGCCACTGCGCTCACGCTGTTCTGGGCACGCTTCAGGTCAATCTCCTTGTGGGCCTGTGTCTTTAAGAGCGTCTTGTCTGCCGTGGTGATGTTCTTCATGCTGTCTATGTAGCTGTCGGTGAGCGTGTAGGCGTTGTCATTGGAGAAGTCAAGCCGTGAGGCATCGTTGTTGATATATGAGGCAAGGTTCTCCTGCTCCTGCTGGAAAGTCTTGTTTATGGTGTTCTCATAAATTCCCTTCAGTATCGTGTTCTCTCTCTCCGCATAGACACCCTGGAGGGCTTCCTTTGCGGCGTTCTTCACGCTCTTGAACCACTTGTTGCTTTCTATGTCTTTAAGCTGCTGCTGCTGGTACTCGTTCAGGCTGTCAAGGCCCTGTATGTTGCCGTTCTCGTCAACGGAAAGCTCACCGGTGGACCAGCGGCGTGCCATCTCTGTCTCGTAGTCTGAGACCTTTGTCTTTACCTGGCTGTCGGCCTTCTGGAGCTGGTAGTTCTCCACCACTGATGCCGTCTTGACAGCAAGCTGGCCCATGCCCACGGCAAAGTGGAAGGCGTTCCAGCCCTCCTGGGACTTGATCTCGCCCACCTTCTGCTTGAGTCCTTCCTTCCTTATCTCAAGACTCTGGCGTTCATATTCCAGCGAAGGGGCTACGAACTGCGCCCTCTTGCCCTGTGTCCTTGCGGCGTTGGCCTGCCTGAGCGGCGTATAATCTTTTGTTGGTACTATCATGCTGTCTCCTTATATCGGACGGCTGCCCAGGCTCTCAATCTTCTTCTGGAATGTGTCGTTCCAGAAGATGCTGTTCTGCTGATAGCCGTAGACACCATTTTTAACTTTGGCTTTGGCGTTGTAGTCGCCCAGGTTCACTACTCCGTTGGCGTTTATATAGTTCTTGACATAATCCTTGCCGTACTGCTTCTTGAGTTTCTTCAGTTGGTCGCCTGTTGCTGCCACCCACATGCCGTCATCATTCTTAACCCAGGTGATATAGCCGGTGTGCTCGTGGATATTTGCGCCGTGCTGGCTCTCGCCGCCGCTTTCTGTCTCATAGGTGTAGCTTGTCACTCTGTAATCAAGAGGCGCATAGTCCTTGAGGAGGTCTGCCTTGATGGAGTTGAACTCGGACTCCGATACATCGCCGAAGTAGTCCTTGTACTGGTCCACCAGCTCTGCAAGGGCCTCATAGGACTGCCCGGAGTCATAGCCCAGGGCTACAGCACTGCCCAGTGTGGTTCCTATGCTGCGGAGATAGTCGTTCAGGGTGTCCTGGTAGAGTGCAAGGCTCTGGTTGCCTATGTCTATCCGGTTCTCTGCGGATTTCTTCTCTGCCTCAAGGTCTCTTATCTGCTCTGTCAAGAGGCCTCCGAACCTGCCGCCGTTTGCATCAAGGGAAAGGTCCTCTCCTGCGAAGTTGGCAAGGCTCTGCCTCTGGATAGCCGCAAGTATGCTGGCCGTGCTTCCGGTCTGCCCCCGCTCTGCGGTGAGCACTCCACGGTTCTGCCAGTTCTGCATCAGGGTCTGGTATTCCCCCATGCCGCTCTCTATCGTTCCGGCAAGCTGTGTGGAATAGTAGTTGTCGTACCTGTACTTCAGGAACTCGTCAGCACTCGCTATGTCGCTCTCTGTCTGCAATATGGCGGTCTGCGTGTCCTTAAATGCGCCCTCCAGCTGTGTGAGCTGGTCAAGGCTTGAGAGGTATGTTTTCTTCAGGTCAAGCTCGAACTGCTTCTGCTGGAGCTTGAGTGCCTTCTTCTGCGCTGATGCGCTGGCCTGTCCCTGTGCAAAGCTGCCTATCATCGATGCAGCACTTAAAGCAAGCCCTATGCCGGCGATAATAGCACTCATATCACACCTCCCCTATCTCAAACTTGGTGCCCACGGAAAGTACATTGAACGGCACCGGGTAGTCATGGCTTATCTGCACCCGCCCAGTGGTGGTGATCTTGCCCATGATGTCCACGGTCATATCCTCGCTCACCAGCTCCACGCCCTCGCCGTATGAATATGCTCCGAACCGTCTGGACAGCAGCAGGGTGTTTGTCCCGCCGTCTGCCGATACGGAGCCGCCGAAGGAGTCCAGGAGCCGCAGGGTCACACTGCTTATCCTTTTCTTCTTTCCTATGCTGGTGCCGTTGGCCGGGATTTCCGGCGAGAACAGCTCAACCATGCTCTCTATCGGGAGCCCTATCACTCCCTTGTCCACCGGCTCAAGGTAGCTGGCGTACACATCGCCGCTCTCCTCCTCCGGCACTGCATCCGGCCATATCGCACCGTCTGCGTACATCTTCACTGTGTGCCCCTCAAGCGGAGGCGCAACCAGCATCTTTTTTGCAGGTGTCCCGCCGTTGTTGAACAGAGTGGAGCAGTCGGTGAATATCCCGGACTCTCCCGCTATGTCCAGATACTCAAGGTGGTATGAGCTGTCCATCTCCACCTCGAGGAACACACGGCTGTGGCTGTCGCCTGCGACCGCAAGCCCCCGGTATTTCCCGGAAGCCCTTGGATGCTTTGCCCAGCCTACACCTGCCGTCATGGAGCAGGAATAGAGCTGGCCGTCGTTGGTGACAACCCAGATTATCAGCTCCGGGTCATCCATTATGTCAAAGTCCTTTATGCCGCCCTTGAAAAGGTGGCTGGCGTTCCTGGTGATCTCCACCGGAGTGAATGTCTGGGAGTCATTCTCCCACGAAAGCAGGTACAGCTTCCTGCCGTCCGCACCCAGGAACAGTATGTAGTTCTTGTATGTCCTTGCCTGGACCGGGGAGCTCCCGGTGTTCAGCGCAGTTGTCATGTCGAAGGTCTCGGGGCTTGACACATCCCCGGTGTCCATGAATATCGCCCTGCGGTTCCCTGCCAGCACCCTGTTCTGCACTGCGAACCAAAGTATGCTGGTGCCGTACATGTCGTTCTCCTCAAGCTCGAAGGCGTGGGATGCGTACAGTCCGTAGTTGTATCTTTCGTAGTACGGGTTGGTGGAAGGGTTCCCTGTCGGGTTCTGCACCTTGACATAGGAGCTGCCGCTCTTGGTGTAGTAGGTTTTCTCCGGCTTCACCGTGCTGTCCGTAGACACGGCAAACAGGCAGTCGTACAGCGTGAAGTCGTTGTAGCGGTCCACGCCTGCCTCCGGTGTCCGGCTGGCCCAGACTGTGGCTGGGTGGTTGTCGGTTGCCCCGAACCAGAGCCGCCCTCCCTTGAATGCCAGGCATGAAGGGAAGTTTCCCGCTGTGGAGAAGTCCGCCGCCCGGTCTGCGTCATCGTTGTATGTTACAAAGGTCATATCGGCGAATGCCATCGAATAGACTCCGCCGGACTCTGTTATTGTCAGCGTCTTAGGCTTGCAGGAATGGTGCACCAGGTACATCACGCCCTTGTTCACCCTCGCCTTTATCTCGCTTATTATGTCAAAGGTGCTGTAGTCGGTGTGCGTGGTGATTGTGCAGAGTGCTGTGGGCACTCCTGAGAAGTCAGTCCTGTAGAGCTCTGTAGTTGCGGTGTTCATGGCCAGGAGGTAGCTCTCCCCCTCCCAGAATATCTCGAACAACCTTGTCCGCTTTGAGCTGTCCGGGGAAGGGAAGTACACTGTGCCATTCCGCTTTCTGAAGCCTCCGCAGCTGTCCGGGAGCACGTTCTCCATGCTCCTCACGCCGCTTGCGTATATCTCGCTTCCTGTCTGGCCTCCGAAGAACGGAGAGATCTCCCCGCTTTGGAATGATGCCTTGAGTATTGTATAGCTGCTCATCTTCCCTCTGTCCACGGCCTCTCGCCGTCTGTGTCGCCCCTGCCTTGGCCGTCACGCTTCACAGCCTCCACCAGCGATGTCTGGTACTCCTGGAAGAGCCTTGCAGTCAGGGCGTCGTTGGCTGTGGTTATCTGTGCCAGCTTGTAGGCCAGGAGGTGCACTATGGCACCCTGGACGGCAGGCACAAGAGCCTCCGGCGTCTCGGGGAGCGCAGTATAGACAATGCCCATGCTCTCCACGTCAGAAAGGATGGTGTTCCCCTCCCTTGAGTACTCTTCCCCTTTCAGTTTCATATCCCCGGAGTGGACCTCCACGAGAGAGCAGAAGTCCGCAGGGAGCGCATAGGCGAACTTATATCCGAAGGCAGGGGCGTCCGCCAGCGGAGCAAGCGTCATCCGCTTCCTGGCACACCAGAAAGGATGGTAGGCCATCACCTCCTGCACTGCCGCCGGGAGCTGCACCTCTATGTTCTGTGCAGCCTGTGAGCCGTCGTCAAAGTCCTGGAGGCTCTCGCTTCCTATCAGGTTCAAAGCTCTGTTGGCAATCTTCAGCCACTGTCTCGGATATATAAGGTTCATCTCTTAAACCCCTTGGTCTTTGTGTCTGCCTTGGGCTTTGCCTCCGGGGCCTTCTTCTCAGGAGCCGGAGCCTCTATCACCTGGCAGACCTCGCCATATTTCCCGGCGTCCGCAATGTCAGCCACTTCCCCTCTGTCACGGAGAACGCCGCCGACATAACATTTCTTGGTAAAACGTACTTTCAATCAAAGCCTCCAAAATAAGGGCGGGTTGCCCCGCCCTGCGCCATCATCTGAACTCAAGCCAGCCGGTGATGTCCTGGGCATCAAGTGTGCCGGAGCTGTCAGGGTAGACAGCCATCTTGACATACCGTCTCACGTTCTTAGGGATAGGCACGCAGATAACGTCCCCTGCCTTTCCTGTGGTGATGGCTGCGCCGTTGTCCACAATCTTTGCAAAGGTTGAGTTGTCCGCACTGTCATAAAGCTCGAACAGGTAGGTGTCTCCTGAAGCTACATCCTCGCCCAGCCTGAAGCATGCATAGAGTCCATGCACGTCTCCCAGGTGGCAGGCTGCGCCCAGGTCAAGCACATCTGCTGAGTAAGCCCTGGTCTGTTTGGTGGCCGCTGCGATAATACCGCAATAAAGCTGAGTATCTTTCATTGCATGCCTCCTTAAATGTCGCTCTCTGAAGAGAGGATTGTCTCTTCAATGAGCATCGGAATACCCACGACTCTTGTCACAGGTCCGAAACCTTCGTAATCGACGATGGTATAAGCCATGTTGGACTTGTTCCATGCCTCCTTCTCGATCATTGCGTGGACGTCTCTGTTGGAGAATGCCACAGCGTCCCGGCCCATTGAAGGCAGCTTGTTCTTCATCTCGATGAACTGCGCTGCTGTGAATGGATGTCCGGAGTCGATGCTTCCCATTCTCATAAGAGCGTGCTTGCGCTTGATCTGTAGACCGCCCCACATCTTGTAGAGTCTGGTCCATGCCTTCATCTGGCCTGTTCCGTCAGGTGCGTTGACTCTCTCAAGCCCGTTGTCCTGGGTGGAGAAGCCAGGCTGTGCGTTCTTCGGATAGCGGATGTTGAAACCGTTTGGTCCGAACTCGAACAGCCATGCGGAAGTACAGCTTGCGCCGGATCCGCCTGCGTCCCATGTAACGTCTGAGTCCGGGGTTGCACGTCTCGCAGCAAGTCCCAGGAAGCCGTCAGGGTCGTTGCCATAGAACAGCTCGTCAAGCCATCCCTGCATGAAGCCCTCCATGTTGGAGGCGTCCTCTGCATCACGGACAGCCATCTTGTCCTCTACGCCCTCCAGAATGCGGTTGTCAACCTGTGACTCACCCTCATACAGGAAAACGCTCTCTCTGAGCACGTCAGAGCCAGAGCTGATCAGCGGTATTGCTGTGTTGGCTTTGGCAAACTTACCCTTGCCCAGTCTGTTGGCCTCAGTCCACTCATGGAAGAAACCATGGTTGGCCTCAAGGAACGGGAGGAACTTGAGAAGATCCTTGATCTTCACCATCTCCCCCAGAAATTCAGCCGTATTAGTGAAGCCTGCTTTGCGCTGGGCCTCGACAATATTGGTTGGCTGATAAGAAATGATTGTAGCCATCTTGTCTACTCTCCCTTTTTAGTGCGCATCGCTTACTGTCCCCTCTATCCTTTCACCTGCCGCAGTCAAGCTTCCAGGCTATTTCTTCAAGGTCCGTTTTCACCATGCTTTTTATTCAACCCTCCGACGGAGGGGTTTTTCCATTGCATAAGTCCCTGAATGCCTGTGAATAAGCATCATCGAACATTCCCTTTTTCCCTTTTTCCGGCTCCTTTTTCTCGGGTTCCGGTTCTTTCTTCAGATCTGTAAGAAATTCATCAAGAAGTCCCATCATCTCACTCCTGCCGCTTCCAGGAACTGCGGCGAATAATCGTCAAACTTGCCCTTGTGCGCCGGATGCTTTGCCTGCGGAGCCTTGCCTCCCTGGATGAAGTCCGGGGTGTGCGACTTCACATAGCCTGCCAGCTTGTGCATGACTTCTGCGTTGTTCGCAAGTCCGCTGTCAGCAAGTGCCTTCCCTATGCCCAGTTCCTGAGAGAACTTGGTGATGAGTGCCATCTCGCTCTTCATCGCCTTGTCCCGCTCGGTGGCTTCCGGGTACTCCGCCTCAAGCAGCTTGCTGTATGCAGGCTCGAAGGCTGCCTTCTGCTTCTCGGCCTCCGCCTCGTTGATCTGCACCACTGCCTTGTAGAGTGCCACCTGGCTCATCCACATGTTCTCTGCCTGCCGCTTGGAGAGTGCGCTCCGGTGGGCGGCCTCCATGAAGATCTCCTTTGTCTTTTTGATTGACTCTGTGTCAAGGTCGTAGTCGGACAGTGCGTAGTCCGAGGCCTTCTCCGGCACTCCCAGCTTCTTGAAGAACTCCTTGACTTCCTCCGGCTTTGAGTCCTTTGTCGGAACGTGCAGGGCATCCTTGCCCGCATCCTCGCTGGCGATTAAAGCGTTCACCAGGTCCACAATGTTCTTGTGCCCCGATATGCGCTTCATTATGTCAGCGTTCTCCCTTGTCTCCTTTGGGAGCTGGCTTGTCCATGCCGGGTTCTCAGGCTTCTGGTTGTCCGGCTCCTGCGGTTTGCCCTTGTCATCCGGGTTGTCCTTGGGAATGAAATTGTCAATCCCGCCTCCGCCCTGGTCTGTGGGCTCGTCCAAAAAATATCTGAATAACTTCATCAGTCCTCCTTATGGATCAGGTCTGTATCTGTGGACGCCTCAAACATCTTGTCCACGTAGTCGTGCCAGTTAGGCTCCACATTTATCCCCATGTCGTGCTGGAGCCTGTGCGCAAACGCTATGAGCTCCGGCTTTATCCGGCTGGGGTCTGTCTCGAAGAAGCCCAGGTTGGCAAAAATGTTGGCCGCCACTATGCGACCTTCCTCTGTGCCGAACACACTCTGGAACATGTGCCGTATCTCGAGCTCCGGGTTTGTTGTTCTTTTATCTGCCATTGATCATCGCCTCCGCTGCGCTGCCCTGCTCCGGTGCGCCGCTCAGGTTCTTGTAATTCTCGGCACCCATCTTGGCCTCTGCCATCCGCTGTGCCATGGCCTGCTCCTGCGCCCTCTGCTGTGCAACGGACTCCTTGAGCTGTCTGTACTTCTCCTCGTCCAGCAGTATCTCCTTCTTCACGCTGTAGCCCTCGGCGATGTTGTCCACGGTCTTGTCCCAGTCAATCTTCATCAGGATGTCCGGGTTAGCCTGGGCCATTGCCATAATCTGCGCCAGAGCCTTCATAGGCTGCTCTGTTGCGTGGCTCTGCTTCTGCATCAGGAACATCGGTGAGACAAACACTATCTTGAGCGGCTTGCCAGCAAACTCTCCCTTGATCTCCTCCGGGAGATCTGCAAGCCGTCCGTTCTTGTACTCAAGGTCGTATACGAACCGGAGCACCGGCTCCAGGAACTCTGTGGCCAGCCTGTTGAAGAATGCCGCCATGATGTTGCTCTGCTCGTTCATAAGGGCGGCGACCTCTGTGGCTGTCTTTGTCTTGTCGACAGATCTGGCAAGCATCAGGAAGAAGTTTGTATAATAAGCCTCCTTGATGCAGTTCCTCAGCCGCTCCCGCTCGGTCTCTGTAAATGAAAGGTCGCCGGTCACATTCACCGGTGCGAAGTCCTCGCCTGCCTTCAGGTCTGTGACTCCGGCAGGTTTTATATTTATAACCAGCCCTTCTGTCCGCTTGATTGGCGGGCTGGCGATAAGCTGTGACTTTCTCAGCAGGTTCTCTGAGAGAATATTCACGGTCTTGATGTTTGACAGCTGCATGAGTCCGGGTCCCTGGGTGCCGTATGCGCTTCCCTCCGGGTCCCGGTTCCATCTCAGTGCCACGAAAGGCTTGGCGTCGTAACGCTCCTCCTTGATGGACTCATCACACTTTTCTCCGCACCAGTAGACAGAAATATACTCTCCCTCGCCTTTCACGTTCAGCCTGAAGCGTCCGGCAGGCCCTACATACTGGCAGAACTTCCACTTTTTCGTGTAGTCCTCGGACTGCTTTATAGTCACCGGGAGCCGGTCCTCGCCGAAGAGCTCTATGGCCTCGTCCTTGGTGAGCCAGAAGTCACGGAAGAGTGTGTCCACCCTGCCGAACCGGTCCTCCATGAGACATACGTCCTTGAGATGCAGGAACTTGAAGAACGGCATGCCTTCCGTGGTGTCGTCGCCCATCCACATCACTGCTGTGGAGAAGTCGGCATCGCCACGGACGAAGGTTCTGGCCTCGTCGTAGAAGTTGGATCTGTTGAGCTGCTTGTATATCCGTTTCTCGGTGTCGGAGAGCCAGCCTGCGGCGGCCTCGTTTATGTTCTTCTCCTCGTCCTCGAACATCATCTTGAACCATGCTATGCTCCGTCCGAAACAGGAGCCCATGAGTCCGTCCGCCATCAGGTTTGAGCTCTCGTTGGCCGTGTTGTCGTAAACGCTCTTTGTATCGTCCAGGCTCTTCTGTGTGGCCTCGTGTCCCCAGCCGCCGTATGAAAGGCTCATCTGGCGGGCAATGTCCTTCCATTTCCGCAGGAAAACTTCCCGCTCTGTCTCAAGCTGAGTCTTGGCATTGGTCAGCTTCTGGAGCTGTTCTTTTGTAATCATGAGCACATTGTCAAGTACCTTGCGATAAAAAAAAACCCCCGGTGTGCCACTTTTGGGAGACCATGTGCCACTTTTGTGGGTTCTATGTATTATATTGTGTAATCAAAGGGGTTCCAGGTGTACTCCGTCTGCTTCTTCACCGGCCGTTCCAGGGCCTTCGTCTCGGCCTCACACCTGCGGAACCACCATTGCGCCATTATGAAGGCTGCCACAAAGTCGTCATGCTTTGCTATCTCGTCATTGCCGTATGTGGTGTGCCCCTTCTCGTTCACCTTGCCCTGGAAGTGGAGGAGCTGCTGCTTGAACATCGCCTCGTATGGAATATCCGGCGCAACCCGGATGCGGTTCTGCTCCATCATCACCTTTGCGGCGTCTATCATATCGACCTTCGGCACGGACCAGCCCCTGAGCACGTTCATCTCCATGCCACCTCCAAACCTCCTGTCGGCACCTCCCATGTAGAGCGGCTGCTCCTTGACCCCGGCAGAAAAGACTATCTCAAGAGGCTGTAGAGTCTTTGCCCTGGCTATGTCGGCCACGGCCTGGCCCACTCCTGTACCGTCAAGCAGCAGATGGTTGTTGTTCTTCAGCTGCTCGCCCTCAAGGAGAGTGTAGACCCGCTCCACCTGCTCGGTGTATGGCACCTGCTCCCACATCGTCTGCCATATCAGGTCATTGTATACGAACATCCTCTGGTTCCGCTCCCCTATGAACTCGGGAGTCCTGCGGTAGATCTGGATAACTGTGGCGTCGTTCTGCTTTGCCACGTCCCACACAAGCGTGTATTCCTTCATCTTGCCCCCATGCTTGAAAAATCAATGGTGCTCGGCTTTGCCGCCTTCACCTCCGGCGTGTCCTGCACCTTCTGGCCGAACATGCGCTCAACTTCCGCATAGGAGAACACGTTGGCCTCTGTCTCTACAAACTCGCAGCAATACTCCTGCTTATATTTACGTATTCCCATATCGTAAAGGTTCTCAAGCTGCTCGTCATAGTTCCGGTGCCTGGGAGAAAACCACGCCTTTATGCCGTGCTTGGCCCGCTCCTCCTGGTAGGCTTTCTCATCGCCATCCATATAAGGCACCAGGTCAAGGCCGTGCGGTGTCTCAACCGGCTCCCAGGGGCTGCGGATCTCGTAACGTTCCCAGGGGTCCTTTGGCCTCGGATTGCAGAAAATATCAAAAAAGAAGCCGTGCTTGCCGTGCGGTGTGGAGAGGAGGATAAGCCTGCCGGGGTTATCGGTGAACATAGGCTTTACAACCTCGGCATAGATAAGGTCATCAATCTGGCTTGCCTCATCCAGGATAACCACATTCGGCTTTGATTTGCCTCTTGCGCTCTGTGTGGCCGGAACTACCCTTATCTTGCTTCTGGTCTCTGTCACCTTCACGTGGGTTGCTGCCGGCGGGTCATGCTGCGGGTAGGTGTTGTCGCTCAAAATGAACTCCTGTACCTTCTCCATGTCATCCTGGCTCTGGCTCTCGGTGGGCGCAAGCACTATTGAAAGGCTCTTTTCCGTATACTTGGCGGTCCAGCATGGATATGTGGATGTGATTGTACTCTTTCCGGATTGCCGGGACGCATTGATAATTATACGTGGGCTGACGGAAGCCAGGACAACATCCTGCCAAGAGAACGGCTGGAAGCCCAGCAGTCTAACATACTCCTGCCGGGACCAGTACCCTATAAGCCAGTCTATCTGATTATTGGTTAGCCCTTCTAAGCTGCTTAAGTCTGGCAATTATATCCTCCTTGCCGGAAGCCTGCTGCACAACCTGGCCTATCTGGGCAAGAATCAAGGTCGGGTTGTTTTGGATAGTGACAGTCTCTTTTATTGCGCCCTGTATTTGCGCAAGCTCCTTTATATTGGCCTGCAACGTTCTGCTGGTGTCATTGAGCATCTTGACATAAGAGCTTGCCCTGTCCGGATCCGATAGGTCGTACTCCCCTGTACCTCTCTGGTCAAGCTCCTTGTCTATCGCATCAAGCACCTTATTAAGCCTCTTGGCGATATTCTCAAACTTAGCCTCATAGCCCTGGGCAATATCCATCTTCTGTTCTGCCCATACCTCTGCAACGGCCTTGAACAGCTTGCTTTCCCGGTATCTTGCAATACAGTTCTTGGCAAGTCCGTAATTGTCCGCAATTTTCTTATCTGGCACACCGGAAAGTATGTCTTTTACCAGAGCTTTCTTGGTCTTGGGGTCAAGTTTATCAATAGTGTAGGCATTAGCCACTAAAAAGCCTCCCACTGTCTCACCCGGTCTATCTCGCTGGAGGTCGGGGAGACTCCCTCAATCCTGATGGACGGCATGGTGGCGAACACAAAGCAGTAGTCGTGTCCGCCCCTGCGCATTATCCGTGCCCTGTACCTCTTGCCGAAGCGGTTCGTCACGTCAAAGTAATCCCTTGACAGGCACATTCCCCGGCCCGACTGCTCAATAGCCCGCTCGCTGTCCTCGTACCTCTGCATCATTCCTCCATCACTGCATAGATGGATCCGGCCGGAACAAGGTAAAGAGTCTTGCTGTCAACCTTTACGCTGGTGGCATCCGATACCGGATAGAGAACCTTCTGTCCCGGCATTATGGACTCCACATTCTCGGCCACTTCCTTCACAAGTCCTATGAGCAGCTTTGCGTCCTGGCTCTCCGGGATATAAAGCCCGCTCTTTGTCTTGCTCTCCTCCTGCCTCTCAAGCAGGACATAATCCTGTTTAGGTATGATCTTCATTTTCCCCTCCTCAAATCGCCAGTCATATTCCGGCGTAGTTCTTATAAGTCTTATCCGTTCCACAACCCCTGCCGGAGTCTGGGAAATCTGTGCCGCAGTGCACCATGGGGCAGTCACCGGGATGTCATACTCATTCCCGGCACTGTCGGCGCAGTCGTGGTGGAGGTAGTGCTTCACCTGCTGCACGGACAGTCCTCTTGCCCTTGCGCATTCCGATATGGACACATATTCCTCAACATTGCCGTCCGGAGAATAAACCAGGACAGGACAGTGCCGGGTTGCGTAGCGGTCTATTGCCATATCACAGATTGAAGAACACTACTGCGACAAAGGCAATGACGAACAGCCCTGCGCCTATGAACGCAGGCAGCAGCACTACAGGCCAGCTCCAGCCGATGACTCCGCACAGCTTCAGCACGATAAAAGCCACCTGAAGCAGTCCGACAAATCCTATTCCACTGCTTGAACTTACATTTCCACTCATTTTCCCCTCCCTAAAATATGTCTTTTATATCTTTTGGCAAAAACAATATTTTTCAGCCCGAAAGCAGTACCACATACCAACTGGTGAGTCAATATCCTCTGCTCCAGGTGCCATGCTTTATGGTCATATGGCCTCATTTTTTCAAGCTGATAAAGCCGTATGTGCGGGCAATGATCACAACTTCCCTTCTGGAATAAGAACTTGCCGTCAATGTACCAGTACAACCCCCAGCCTGTCGGCAGCTCTTCTGGCTTAATGAAATCGCCATTGCATACATAGTATCGGTAATCACCGCACTGCCGTTTTTCCTTCCTGCATTTCTTTTTCAAGTCTGCAAGGAAGTCCGATCTGGACAGCTTTATTTCATATACCCATGATGTCCAGCCTCCGTCCCATGTAATCACATCTGGAAGCTCAGACAGGCCCTGTATCTTAACTTCATAAACAGCAAGCATTCTTACAAAATGTTCTGCTGCAAGTCGGCACAGTTCTGGATGAGTCATTTTTTCTTTAACTCCGGGTTGTCGTGAATATTGCCGATTACTTCCCAGTAGCCATCCTGTACAACCTCCGGGCTTGATATATTCTCTATTGTGTCAAAATAATCCTCGCCGCCATCATTGCAGTTGAACAAGAAGCACCCGTTTCTAAAGACCACGATGTTATAAGGCCGCTCTAAATCAGTCTTGACAAAATCTCCCTCAAAAATCGGCTTTCCGTTTCTGTCGTGAATACCTGTATACTGGCCTACTGTTTCCGGGTCTACTTCTTTCATGTCGGGAAAGCCATTGATTGTACCCCATTGAATGAAAGCCTTGTTCCAAATCTTGAACAGAAAGCCCTGTGTCCACTCACCATTATCCAGTCGCTTGCCTCTGAAAAGTATCTCCCTCTTATCACAATCCATAATTATCCCCTAAAATTATCCAAAAAATACTTTGTCCTGTACTGTTCACAAGCGGCAGCACAGTCCTCACATATATCCGATACCCCCTCATATCTATGGCACTCTGAAAGCTCGTTGATAAGACGATCTTCCTCTTTGCTTACAAAATCCCGATTGCACAACTGGCAATGAGGCTTTCTCTCCGGCGGCTTCTTCTTACCCCACAACATCTATTGCCTCCTAAAAATCGAATTGCAGCTGAGATCCGGCTCCCTTTTTCCAGTCAGCAAACCTCTTCTCCTGCAAATCAAAATAAACCTTGTCTATCTCGCACCCCACAAAGTCAAAGCCCATCTCGTCGCAGGCTATCCTGCTTGAGCCGCTTCCAACGTGGGTGTCCAGTATCTTCTGCCCGGACTTGGCGAACCTCGCAAGCAGCCATTTATATAAGGCCACAGGCTTCTGGGTCGGATGGATCCTGGGCTCCGCCTGGGTCCCTTGCGGCGTATGCTCGAACACCTTGGCGTTGTCATTGAAGGAAGTCCAGGCATACTCAGCCATGGCCATAGTGAAGTTCTCACTTATGGATAACTTCCTCCACACCACAAAGCACCGGGTAGGCGGCATATTGAAGTAGTTTGCACCCCAGATAATCTGGTTCCTGCTCACCCTTGCCAGCTCCCGAAAGTATTCAGCATTCGGGGCTATATCCCAGTGCCTTATATCCGCCCCGCTAAAGACACCCCCTTGGTGGCTGTACTTCGCCGCCCATGTTCCCCCTGTCCTGCTCGCAGATATGGTACTTGTCAAACAACCCTCCGAACCGGGAACGCTTCCTGCTTTCAAAGTCTGCAATTCCGCCGTGCAGCCCGTCTCTCTCTCTCTCTCTCTCTCTCTCTCTCTCTCGAGCCTCCACCATACGGCGGATCCACAATAGCCAGGTCAAAGAACTTGTCCGGGACTGTCCGCATATATTCCATGCAGTCAACGTTGTAGACCGTGGTGCTCATTGCTTCTTCCTTGCGTTCTCGTATGCCTCAAAGAATGTTTTCACAATCTCCCCGGCAGCCTGCTGGATAGTCTTGCCCATCTTCTTGGCAAGGCCCCGCAGATACGCCTCTGTCTTTTCGTCAAGCTCAATCAGTATCTTGTGTGCCATATCTCTCCCTCAGCATCTTCACCACATTCTGTGTCATCTTATCCACGCCGTCCCGGAAGCCGACCTTGTATATCTTTGCGCAGAGCTCATAGATCTGTTGCGCTGCCCTTTCTTGCTCCGGGTTCCCCTGCTCATAGACAAAGGCTTTATCAAAAGCCTCGTTCAGGTGCATTGCGTTTGGATAATAACTAATCATTTTGTCTGCTCCTCCTTTTCTCGCTTCTCCATTTCTGATGCTTCATCCAACCATATCTCTGCGTTTTTTCGTTTAGCCATAAAGTTTTGTGCTTTCACTTCTTCATCAGTCATTTCCACCGGCTTATATCCATCCGGGGTCTTAACCCACCTCATAAATGGCATGGCTTTGTCCTCCAAAATCAAAGCCGGGCTGCTCCCTTTCCTTGTCCGCATCCAGCTCCCGCAGCTGCCGGTCAACCTCTGCCTCCTGCTTCTTTGCCTCAAGCAGTGATGCGTAGTCCTTTGTCTTGAAATACTGCTTCTGGGCACTCCGCATCTGCCTGACACAGCCTATGAATAAATCAACATGAAAAGCCATCATTCCGCTCCTTCAATCATCTTCCTGCACACAGCCGCAACCTGGCACGCCTCCATCGCCAGGTGCTTTGCCGACTCTGCCAGCTCCATCATCAGCCGGATGTCCGGAGTCTGATTGTTTATTATGGACGACCAGAGCCACTTCTCCAGGTTCTTAATTGTTTTGTAGTCCTTCCTGACTTCGCCCACCTCTTCGTGGAGCACGGCCCAGGCTTCGTGCTTGCTGTGGTACTTCTCGCCCCAGTTCTTCTTGGCGTTCTCGTGCTCTTCCAGGGCTGCATCGTTTATCAACTTCAAAGTTTTCTGTGAAAACATCACTTGTCCTCCTTCCAGATTTTCTTCCAGCCATACCATGAAAAACCCTTGCCGCACGCATTACATATTCCATAATCGACGCGCTGCCGGAAGTCCGCTGATCCGCACAGCGGGCAGGCTTCCAGTCTCGGCGGCGGAGCCGGTTTCTCCGGCTCTGTGTCCACATCGCTCTGGTCGTCCCACCTTCCCTGGTTGAGCCAGGTGGCAGGATGCGGTATGTACTTGCCGTTGTCCCTTGTCCACTGTTCCCAGCCCTTCTGCTTTCTTATTGCTGAAAGCATATTATCAAGGGTGGTGAGCTTCCTTGCCCGGTCAAAAGCTCTTCTCGCCGCCTGCTTGCCTTTCTTCAGGGGATAAGCCTCCCAGAATTTGTCGAAAGCGGAAGCGACTCCCCCTTGGGGGATAATGGGGGTATTATTTATCTCCTTTTTCCTTTCTCCTTTTTCCTTGGAAGAGCAAACTGGAAGCAAACTTGAACTTTGCTCTTGATTTGCTCCACTTTTGCTTGGGTTTTGCTCCACTTTTGCTTGGGTTTTGCTAAAGGTTTGCTTGCCAGCTTCATACCTGACTTTGGATTTGTGGAGAGTAGGAAGGAGAAGCGACCAGATGGACTTGGACAGGTTGTCTGTAAAGACCGGAAGTTTGTCCTCAAACATGAACTCGTCTATAGCCTCTCGTATTGCATACCTTGTGGATGCCTTCAGGTCTTTCAAAGCTGTGTGATAACTCTTGAAAAAGTAATACTTATCCATCAGAACGGTATGCCTTCGTCGTTGAACTTACCCTGGCCGTCAGCCGGGCCCATGAACTGCATCATGGTGACATTCATTATCAGCCGTGATCTCTGTGCGCCCTGCTGGTCGGTCCATTTCTCCTGCCGGAACTCGCCGTTGACAAGTATCTTCTTGCCTTTCACTAAATATTTGGATAGAGTCTCGGCCTGCTTTCTCCACATCTTACAGTCTATGTAGTCGGGCTCGTCTACCCACTGGCCGTTTGCATCCTTCTTGCTGTGGTTCACTGCAAGGGAGAACCCGGCCACCGGGTCCCCTGCCTTTGTGTACTTCAGCTCGGCATCCTTCGTGAGCCTGCCGGTGATCAATACCATGTTAAGATCGTTCATTTATAAAGCTCCTTTGAGTCATCATCAAATTCCTCCGGGGTCGGTTCCCCGGCTTCTTCCTGGTGCAGTGTCCCGGCCTCAAACTTTGCGGCCCTTGCCTTGGTCATTGCGTCTATCATTCCCGCAGGGTCGCCGTTATACTTGGCCTTGAACTCGTCAAGCTCCTTCTGGTTGAATGACTTGGCCAGCTTCGCCATCTTGTCTATCTGCTCCTTGGTGGCCTTCACCGGCTGCTTCTTCGGCTCTGCCGTAGCCTTGGCCTGTGCCGGTTGCTGCGCCTGCGGCTCTTCCTTTGCCGCATCCGTATACTTACTTCCGTCCCACTTCCCTGCGTATATGTCAGCTGCCACTCCCAGCTCCTTGAATGCGTATGAGAATGCATCTGTCAGAGCCATCTTGAATGCCTCGTCGTTGCTCTTAAATCCAGCCTTGGAAAAGTTATTCACCAGCACGGAGCCGCCACATCCATAGATAGGCTTGGAAGGCTCGCCGGACTCCCTCTCCAGAACGAACACGTTAACTTCTGCCAGCACAATCTTCTCGCCGTTGGCACCGTCATAGATTGTGAATGTCGGCTTGTCATGCCACCAGCCGATGCCTACAGGACCGAACTCCTTGGTCATGGCCTCGAAACGCCACTGTGGGTTTATATCGGTCTTGCCTTTAAGGTTGCCGTCCTTGATCTCCCGGAGAGCCCACTTCGGGGGACGCCGGAGGCTGTCATATATTTCGCTGTTGCTTGTCATATTTTCTCTCTTTGAGGCGTTTTATCACATCGCCTCCGTATGCGTTTTTAGTCAGTTCTATAAACCATTTCACAGTATGCCGTTCTTCCATGGTAAGGTTGTGCTGGTTGAAGAACTGCTGGCGGCCCATGTCACAGCTTCCTGTCAATATGTGGTGCCACCTGTAGAAGTTTTCAACGGTGTAAGTGTCATGCCAGTTGTGCTCGCTCCAGAATGCGGCCAGGCGGTCGTCCTCGCTCATATCGTCGTAGAGCTTTTCCCGGAGTGCGTTCATTGCGTCCCGGATATTCTCTCCATGCGCAAAGGTGGTGCCGTTGCGAACCACCACGCATGGTACAAGCCGGTAACCTCTGTCAAAAATGAAGCCTCGGAGGACACCTCTGCTCATACGCTGGGCAACGGTATATACACCGTCCAGCACTACCACATCCATGCCGTTGATCTTTTTAATATCTCTGCCGGAGCCGGAGCCGTAGCCGGAGCCGGAGCCGTAGCCGTAGCCGGAGCCGGAGCCGGAGCCGGAGCCGTAGCCGGAGCCGGAGCCGGAGCCGGAGCCGTAGCCGGAGCCGGAGCCGGAGCCGTAGCCGGAGCCGTCGCCGGAGCCGTAGCCGGAGCCGTCGCCGGAGCCGTAGCCGGAGCCGGAGCCGGAGCCGGAGCCGTAGCCGGAGCCGGAGCCGTCGCCAATAACTTCTTCTAC
>Ga0265301_10000894_pt1 | contig 40832 bp, 58 predicted proteins | sample AusTroGonzalo_MG_2_FD_193488 | JGI IMG/M metagenome (GOLD analysis project Ga0265301, IMG submission 193488) | Bovine rumen microbial communities from tropical cattle in Woodstock, Queensland, Australia - Gonzalo_04 | ecosystem: Host-associated > Mammals > Digestive system > Stomach > Rumen ...
CGAATTTATAAATATCATACAGCCTATAATGATATTCTCTGGGATCTCTTCAATGCCGGCATGCTACCTGTTTATTCGGCGGGCTTCATCTCACTTAATAAACAATACCTAACAATCGGCCTTAATGGAGTAAATGAGGCTTGGATGTTTTTAGGTGGTGAGTGTACATATAATCCGGAGTACATCGAATTTACACAGCTAATTGAAGGAACTATGAAGGAACAAAATACTCTTCATAGAACCAGAAAAGAGATGTTTAATTCAGAGTTTGTCCCGGCTGAATCACTTGGCATTAAGAATTACAAGTGGGATAAGGCTGATGGATATTGGGTGCCAGATGGAAGAAATTGCTATACTTCCTACTTCTTCCTACCTGATGATCCAAAGATTTCTGTGCTCGACAAGATGAGACTACACGGGAAAGAAAACGTGAAGTATTTAGATGGTGAATTTTCGCCTGTTATACCTTTTCGCAAGACCATGCGGGTATAAATTAACAATTTATGCTAACGGTGAAAGCTAAGTAGAAATATATGCCAACGCCGTGGGAAATATAATCTTCAAAATAAACCAAAATGATAATCTATAAAATAACCAATACAGTTAATCTAAAACTCTATATTGGTCTAACTACAGTATCCCTTGAAACTAGGTGGAGAGGACACCAAACTGCAGCTAGAACTGGAGTAGAGAGGCATCTATATAATTCTATGAGATTTTATGGAATAGATAAATTTACTATAGAACCTATAGATGACGCTACTACACTTAAAGAGCTTGGAGAAAAAGAAAGATACTATATAAAATTTTATGAAACTCAAAACCCAGATAAAGGATACAATTTGACTGCTGGCGGAGAGCGAAATCAATACGATGCTAATCCAAGAGCAAAGGTATCTTTAGATGAGGTTATTCAAATTCGAGAAATCTATTCAATGGGCGATCTGTCCTGTAAAGAGTGTTGGGAAATGTTTAGTCATAAGATATCGTTTTCAGCATTTCAAAAAATATGGGAAGGATCTACTTGGAAAGGAGTTCTTGATAAAGTATATACAGAAGAACTAAAGAAAATACATTCTCATAAAACGAGTTTAAAAGGAGATAAGAACGGAAACGCAATTATCAAGAATGAGAATATTTTAGAGATAAGAAAGTACTATTCTACTCATACGCTTGCTGAAACTTTTGAAAAGTATGGAAAGCAAACTCACAAATCAAAAATTTCCTTTAGAGGAGTTGTTGAGCGTGGATACACTGATATACCAAAGTACAGCAAAACAAAAGCAGCGTGGTACTTACATGGAAAAGAAATAAATATTGAAGATTATATACCTGTATCGACTATCCCCGGATCGGGGGAGTAGGATGACTATTGGTACGTCATTCGAAATGGGTATTATAGAGAGAATATCTCTATTAAGACATAGTCAGACTCCTATAGAAATATAGGAATAAGTCGGGAAGTGCTTGCCACATAAATCTCGCAGAACATTTAAGTAAGGAACAGTACACTAAGCTTCTAGATTTTGCTGGTGAAGTTGGTTGTAATTACTGGACCATTAACGTAAAGAATTCAGAATGTTCTTGTGGTTATATCAGCAAGCATACCATATCTACCTGTCCGATTTGTGGTGGTCATGATTTTAAGTATTGGACTAGAATCATTGGCTATCTCAGACCGGTTAAGGATTTCAATGAAGGAAGACAAATTGAAGAAAGTAAACGAGTATATAGCTAATGGTTAAATATATACCAAACGATGTAAGTGTCGTTTTTGCAGAAATACCTGACGAGATCACACTTGCCATTAATATATCAAACTGTCCTGGTTCGTGTCCCGGATGTCATAGTCCTTATCTTCAGACTGACACGGGGGAGGAATTAACGGCCGAGATTTTAGGCTGTCTAATATCTAAGAACACAGGAATCACTTGCGTATCGTTTATGGGTGAGGGAAAGGATAAAGAAACACTCCTATCCCTTGCCCAGTACGTAAGGGAGATGGGATTAAAAACAGCCTTATATTCCGGCCGTCTTGAAGTCCCCGATGATTATAATGCCTACTTTGACTATATAAAGATCGGACCATATATAGCTGAAAAAGGTCCGCTGAATAAGACAACAACTAATCAGGCACTTTATCAGATTATTGATGGAGAGAGATTAGATATTACGTTTAAGTTCTGGCGGTCATTGGATGGGAAGGCTAAGTACGAGTTGAATGATGATCTAGAACATGTTAAGAGGATAAGAAAGGGACTAGAAAGAAATAAGGAGAAATTCGGTGAGAAGTATTGTCCTTGTCGTCTAGATCATACCCCCGATACTATATGTCCTTGTCGTGAATATAGGGAAACGGGCGAGTGTCACTGTAAGTTATTTAAGAAGTAATGAAAAGCACAAGTAAACTAGAAGAAGTAGGAAAGATAAATTCACTACTTAAGATTGGGACTGAATTCTGTGGTCCCTGTAAAGTAATCGAGGGAAATTTAAAAACCCTTGAACCTGAATACCCTGACCTTGAAATCTACTTAATGGATGCCGAAGAAGCAGAGGATGTAGTGTCAGAGCTAGGGATTCGAAATGTTCCTACTCTAATCCGCTATAAAGATGGAATCGAAGTGGGTAGGAGAGTAGGAATGGCAACAATAGAACAGCTAAGAGAATTTATAGGAGAGTAAAACAAAAACTCTCCTTTTCTTTTGTTTCCTTATTGATGAATTAAGAATATGAAATTATGAGTTGTCATACATGGTCTTATAGAGCACTAAATGATAGTGAATTTGAAGAGACTAAGAAGAGCTTTCTCGAGTCTAAGATGGGACGAGGCTCCTTTGCACATCAGACTTGTCCAGAAATAACAGAAGATGAACAAGCTGAGAAGATTTGTCAGGAGTATATAAAAGTCTATGGCGGAGATATTGCTAAAGAGACGGTTCTTTCTTGGATTAAGCGGGATACTGAGTGTGTAGAGAAGCTTAATGCAAGTAAAACACTCTCAGACCTAAGCAAGATAGTTGAGAATTATTTTGACAGCGCTGATTATAAAGTAATTGGGGATAAGGTCTATGAAGGTTGTGGATTTGATGAGCCGATTAGAATTTATGGCTACCCTAAAGAAACATTTACAGATCCAGCCAAATTTATCGAGTGGGTAAAGAAAAGAGAAGAAGAGCTAGGATATACAATCTCTCAGTACTATCTTTATGATATCGATGGAACAAAGAGGGAAGTAAAAGGATATACGCCGGAAATGGAAATACTAATCAATAAATTCTGGCAGAGATATAATAATGATGTATATGTCGAATTTGGTTAAGGAAAGAGATGAAAGAAGAGATTTGGGATTCGATTTCACTACTATACTCTGTTGTTGTGGCGTATTGTTTACATATGTCGCTAAGAAAGAAGGGTTTATTTGAAAAGGATAGACCAGCATTTGTTATATTTAGTATTTTCTGGCCCATCTCGCTAATAATTGGTGGAGGCTATTGGATATATGAAAAGATCAGTAAGAAGAATTAAGAAAGACCTGGTTATGGGAAGGGAGGTTAGCGTTCAAGATCTTCGGCTCGCTAAACTTCCTCTTCCGCTGTGTATTAAACTATCGGAGAAATATGGCTTGGTGAAAGAAGAATATCAAGCAGGTGAAACGATAGTAGACATGAACAGCGGAGATATGATAGAGTTAGCCGAGCCGTATAAAAATGGAACGCGAAAGATAGAGTACCGGAACATTTGGAACTTCTGGCGGGCTGATAATGTTTATGAAAGAGAGTATGATGATGACTATGGTGGAACATTAACTCTCTGCCCTTGTGATATGTTCTTCCCTGCTCACCCATTATGGAAGAAATATGATTACGTCTATCGGCTAGCGACAACCAGAGAATGCCAGTCGAAACACTAATTGATCTTATCCTCTTAGTTCATTCCTTTATTGCTGCTTTAATTATGGAGAAGTGGATAAAGGAAGAGTGGAAAAGTCTAAAATCTGAGGAAAAATATATATCAATAGTTTTCATTATGTTTTTCTGGGTGATCCTGGTTATCTATGTTGTTGTTCGGCTTTTAATAGATAAGATAAGAGGTGAAGATTAAAAAGTTCCCCGGTGAAATAAAGAAAGGAGACAAATTTAAATCACCCACCGGACTAATCTATATCTGTACGGAAGCATTTTTTGGACTAAGTATGGTAGGCAGGATTAAGTCTATAAAGGTGATGAAGAAAAAACTACCAAAAGGTGTAGTTGTTGTAAGAAGAATTGTTTTGACTCCTAAAGGGGGAGCATCTTTTGGTCAGATTTATATAATACACATGAATCAAGCTAATCAACCAAAGTGGTTATTGAAGCAGGGATTTAGAATTGTAGATAGAAACGGATGTATTCGAGGTGGACAACATGTTAAATTAAAAAAGATATGAAAGAAGTAAGTTTTAAGACATTTAAGGCATGGATTGATTCTGAATATCCAGAAATCGCTATAGAAGGGCCTCTCCATGGATCCAGTATTGGTGATAACTATGCTCTAACTTTGATTGGCTATGATGGTCCGAGCGTAAATGAAAAAGGGATCGAGATAGATGACATTCCCCCGGTTCCTTGGGATTTTCATGCAAAGGAGATTGAGTGGAAGGCCCAGGATCTATTAGAAGGCGACAAGACCGAGGGAATAGATTTTAAGAAAGAGGCAGAGGAGCTTTTAGAGGTAGCCAAGCGAGTCAGAGAAAAATTAATCAAGGCCGGAAGAAAGGAAATGGATGAGTATGAAGATGATTATGTCTTCGGTGAATATCCAAACGGTAGAGAGTTTGTTCTTATTCCGTGGAAACCTAAATATGTTGACGACATAGATGAAATAGTTCACAACTACTTCAATTCCTTAGTCGATGATATAGAAATAGCCGGTATTGAGCCAGTCAAACGAAAGACTTATCAAGAGTGGCTCGACGAATAAAAAAAAAATAGAGGGATTTAGTTCCCTCTTTATATTTGTTTTCTGTACTTTTGCATATACTCAGACGGTATCTTAGAAACAATAGCTCCGATAATTCGATTATCCTGCTTTATTTCAGACTTCGGTAGGATTATTGTTCCCTTTCTCGCCGAGAATTCTGGAAATTCTTCTACCAGATATGCTTTGTATGTATCTGATACCTCTTTAATCTTATCGTCGACCAGTATGCAGTCTCCATGATACAGATGAAGCTTGTTTCCCACATCTGATGACCCTCTAATGATATATAGATGGTAATCAGAGATAAGAAGGTCTCGACCGGTCTGAGTTGTTGCGTAAGGCGTTTCCAATCTATAATATTCTAGTGGATCAGATTGTATATTTCCACCTATATGTAAAACTGGAATCTTCTTAACTGGATTTCTTCTCAGTACATAAATTAAAAACAGTACTGAAACTAATACTATAAATGCTATTACTTTTATCATATCACTATTAAGGAATATGAGTGCTTGGAGAGGAACAAAAAAAAGGACCCAGAAACACTACTGCTCAAGTAGTCTCCGGGCCCCATGCTCTTAACTTCTAAACCACTTATAAGGAAATAGAGGCACTAGATCTTTTGAATACTCTGGCGTTCATTCCTTTTCCTTCTGATATCTCAAAAACATCACCAAACCTAATGCTCCAAATGATATGTTTCATAGGTCCTACACTTGTTTCAAAATATCTCTCGTCTTCCTCGTCATCAGATAGGCTGGGGATTTCAAGACGACCGTATTCAGTGCTTGCTTCTTGGAATCTCAAAACAACCTCTCCACTAGGCGTTTTAGAGGTATATCGGATAAACCAGATAGCCTCTATTTTATCTTCACATTCATTGTTAAACATTGATTTATTCTTTTCATAAATCGCATTAACAATATCTTTCATCAGTTTCTTTACTGGATCTGGTGCTATAAACTTAATTTCTGTATTTATCATAACATATATAAGAATTAAAATACCACTTTTTGCTGTTTTTTATACTTTCACGCCTTATCTATGAATAAAAACCAATAAAAATGAGCGATATAAAGGTATTAAAGAAAATTACAAACGAGGAGTTAAGTAAACTTAGAGAATCCTGGGGAGAGGAGCTAGATATTAGTATCCAGGATTTGGGATTCTGTAGAGAGAATGAACTGACAGATGAAGAAGAGAAAGAGCTGGAGGACATAGAGAAAAAGATAGAGGATCTTTGTGGACACTTGCACTCGATGTCTAGGTCAGATGGGATTGTAAAGATAAATGGAATAGATGTTCCCAAAGAGTGGAGCGATAGAAAGGAAGAGTTGGAGGACAAGGTGTATTCTGACTTTCAATATGCTGCCCCCGGATATATTGAGGAAACTATGGAAACAGCAGAAAAGAACAATTCAGCGCTTCATATACCAAAGGGTACAAGAATGTACTACACTTATCCTCTGTCTTGTGTTGTTGTAGTAGAAATACAAAGAGATTTGGAGAATACCGCTGAATTTATTCAAGCGTTTTGTGATGGATACCAAGAGATATATGCCCTTGAGAAAGACTCTAGTAAGATAAAAGAAGGAAAAATCAAAGGTATGCTAAATAGAAACAAGACTGATGGATGTTTTGGAATTTGGGGACATAGTATAGATGATCTTGTATTAGAAGAGGTGTTCTTCTATGAAGATGGAGATATTTATCAAGTAGATTTCTTTATTGGTTCATAAAAGAAAAGAGGGATTTTGATTTCCCTCTTTGTTTTTTTTTTATGCGTCAGTTCCCATAATTAGATTTCTCCTAATTCTTTGTTAACTGTTTTAACGGCTTCCAGCGATTTTTTGAAGTCGTCTCTTTTTTCCCATTCTCCGGCATCGATATCCAGGACGCCTTCTCTACTAAGCGTCACCATAGAGCCAATACAGGCATCGTATTCTTCGCGATAAACAGACTGGGGTGTTTCAGCAAATGTGAAGTTGCCAAGAATATCCTCCACTACTCTAGAGATAGCAGCCCCGGCACATTGCCAGGCTGACGTACCAAGCATCTGAGTAAGAATTGCTCCTCCTCTCTTGGTATGGTCCAGAATAATAGCAGCATCCATCATAGCAACCTTTCGATAAATCTCTGGTGTAGCTACAGGAATCATGGTTGTATCACCGTGTCCGCCGATCACAAAGCCATCTGCCTCTTCTCTATCAACTAGATCGGCTTCCTGAGAAGCAATAGTAGACTGATAATAGAGGAATCTAGCTGTATCGACTAAACCTCCCATGCCGATTACCTTCGTCTTGGCGTCTTTCTTTCCTAGCTTTTCTAGATATTTAACGCTTAGATAGGTCATTGTATCCATGGGGTTGGAAACAATAACATAAATAGCGTTTGGTGAATACTTGTAGGTCTCAGCCAGGACAGACTTAACAATCCCGGAATTAACGCCAACAAGCTCTTCTCTAGTCATTCCAGGTTTTCTAGGTACGCCAGAAGTGATCACGATAATATCAGAGTCTTTAGTAGGCTCGTAATTTTTCGTGTATCCCTTTACTGCGACTTTTGATCCAAGGAGGAATAAGGATTGCATAGTATCAATTGCCTTACCCTCCGCAAAACCTTCTTTGACATCGACCAAGATTACCTCATCAGCAACCTCTTTCATGGCGATGAATTGTGCAGCTGTTGCTCCAACATTTCCTGCACCAATAATGCTTACTTTACTCATTCGTTTTTACACTATTATTTTGTTTACAGTATTTACAGCCTGCCCAATGAGACACACTTCCTTCATATCCAACCATGAAGAAGACGTATTGGTGTGTTTCTTCTTCAAAAGTTAAATCTATCAAAGAACAGTGTCTAGCAACAAATTCTTCTTTACATTCAACTGATGAGTCAGGATTTCTCGGATTCTCATATTCACAGCTAGATGCTAACATGAGCATCATTACCAGTAATATCAGCTTTTTCATGTTTTTTGAATATAGCTTTTAAGTGTGTATCTTTATCCAATTCTATATTAAAGTCTCTCTTAAAACATTCATCTAAGAAAGGAACTCTAAACCTTTCCCAGTAATTAAGATCATAGTTTCCGGACGACTTTACTTTATTATAGAACTCAGTGGTATCAATTGGGAAGTAGTTTTCATTTAACTCTCTATCCCAGTTCACCTTCCATCTGTATTTTAGAAGAAAGTGAATTAGGTTCTTCTTTGTTAATATAGTTCCCCACCTATTTACAAACTGTTCCTGTTGATACTTTTCTACTAGCTTTGAATTATTTATCTGAACACGATCATAGACACTAGAGTATACTTTGTCTAGGCCCGGATCTAACATCATATCTCGGACAACAATATAGTCGAAATCTGATTCTAATACTCTTTCCCAGAATTCATCTATATCAGCCTGTCCTTTTGAGTATGAGTAGACTTCGTGAATAACCGAAGATAAGATCAGTACACTTTTTCCTCCGACCTTATTAGTCTTCAGTCGTTCGGCTACCTCATCCCAAGAGCTAGTAAATACAACTTCATCGCTGGCCTCTCCGTAAAACTTAGATTTTGCAAGGCTTATCATCTCATCAGAACAATCATACCCTATAAACTGGGCCTGATGTTCATAGTTTCTAAAGATAGCGCACAACTCATTTATCATGCTTCCGTCTGCACAACCAAAGTCAACGAAAAGGAATGGGCTGTCAGGGAGATGTTCTAAAAAATATAGTTTATCTCCCATCGACTTTCGCATATTACTATTATACGAATTTATATCTTCAAATCTTTTTCCAATTTCACTCATATTCATATATAAGGAAAGCAAACTCTTATAGGTGGTATGATAGATTTAAAATTTGGAGACGTTGTTAGAATTCATCCAGAGGTGGTGAATCCTGATGTGGTGGTAGATCAGGTCAATATATCTAGATCTAAAAAGAAACCGTATCCTGTCTGTGGAATCTACTATAAGACCTTAGAAGATGGGAGCGTAATGTTAGTCGACTGCTTCTTCTGGAATGGAAATGCTTATGAAGATGGCGTTGCTATAATTCCGAAGGATAAGCTTAGCGACCTAGATTTCTCTAATGCCGGTATGATATCAAAGTACTTTCAGGCAAGAAAAGCGTACAAGGGAAACCTGCTGTACGAAAGAGACCCAAAGTACTCTGGTATGACAGCGCAAGAAGAACTAAATGATAGAGAGGTATGATAGATCCTAGAGAACTTAAGGTTGGCGATGTTGTCTGGGTAACGATGCTGAGTATTGGCCCAAGTCATGTGACGCGGACCCGGAGATTAGAACCTACCGAAGGAATTGTGGAAAGGATAGTAGATGGAGGAATTACTATAGTCGATAAGAAGACGGGCCAAATTCTTCATAAAATACATTCATCTCAATATCATCGAGGCGAAGCTCAATGGGTATCTAAAACCAGGGATGAGGCAGTTGAAGAGTATAATAGAGTAATATATAATGAAATTGATCTGCTTCAATCGCTAATAGACTACAACAAGAACAAACTATTAAAATAAAAATAGAGGGGACCTGTTTAAAATCCCCTCTTTAGTTTGTTTATTTTTTTTTACTGGATCTCAATTGCCAGTGTCTTTTCTTCCTCCTTCTGCTTTCTCTTTGGCAGGGAGACAACTAGAATACCGTCTTCCATTCTCGCCTCAATCTTAGCAGTATCGATTTCGTCGGGTAGAGAATAGCGCTTGTTGTAGTCGACCTTATCCCATCGAGTACAACTGCCGTGAATCTCTAGAAAACCATCAACCACCTTAAGGGATACGTCTTCTTTCTTAAATCCCGGCAGTGAAATTTCGATGGTGAATTGGTCGTCGTTTTCACTAATTCTTTCACGTCTCAACTCAGCAATAAATCCAGAATTACCAAAGAACCCATCTAAGAGCTCATATGGCCAGTAGTTTGTTAATCTTTTCATAATCTTATAGTTTTAAAGTTATTTTCTGATTTAATATATCAAAAGCCGAACCAGAGGCACAATACTGACAAAATGACAGTACTAAACTCTTATAGATGATGGATTATGAAGTTATTAGATTAGTTTTATTAGTTCTTATAGGCTATTGTCTTTATCGATTCATAGACGATAATATACTCTATAACCGAGCTAGATGGTTTTTCATGGAGCCAGACAATACAAAGCTCTATAATGCTGTTATTAGGGTTGTAAAAGATATGGCAGTGGAGAAAGGAAGAAAAGACCTATTTAATGTCCTACTAGAAATAAACGGAATTGATGAGTTTGATAAGCTTAAGAGAGAAGATAGAGATTTCGCTGCTAGAGTAGTTAGGATAATTGAGAAAGATAAAGACGAGTATATAGTATTTTTTAAGGAACGAGGAGATATTTGAATTCCTCGTTTTTGCTTTTTCCCCGACTTACTTCCCTTATTTATGTTATGAAGAAGAAAAAACAGAAGAAATTTGACATACTAAAAATTTCTAAAGCAGCATCCCGAGAAGCCGAGATTGCTGAACATGGAAAACAAATCTCTTTTAGGTCTGGCAGTACAATGAAATCTGAGAAAGACTATAAGAGAAAGAAATTTAAATTAACAGATATAGAGGATGAAGATAGGTGAAACATTTGATTTAGACTCTGGTAAGATAGGAAAGATCTACTTCTGCTCTGATCTCCATTATAACCATGAAAACGTTATTAATTTTGGAGATCGACCCTTCTCTAATGTACACGAAATGAATAAGAGCATAATGGAAGAACTTAGATCTACTCTACAACCTGAGGACATTCTGTTTACTCTTGGAGATGATTTTTGGAAGATGAAGGAGAATGAAATAATCTATCTCCTAGACACTCTACCAACTAAGAATCTCTACAAACTAATGGGCAATCACGACAAGTATGGATATTACTGGTGTGGAGGAAATGTTGGGAAGAAATATAAAATGATAGCTGATATCCTAGACATAACCGTAAAGTATCAAGGAAAAGCCTATAGTCTTGTTCTTTGCCATTACCCTATTTATGACTTTAATAGGATGTACCACGGTGGACTTCATCTCTTTGGTCATGTTCATGGAGGCCTAGATGAAGAGTTTAGTAAGAATCCAAGATTAATGGTTGATGTTGGATATGATGGAGACCTGGCCAGAAATTTAGGAACCTTCCTAATATCCTTTGAAGATGTTCTTGATTACTTTGATGATAAAACGGGCGGACTTGATTATGATACATGGGGAAGAAGAAAATATAAGAGTAGCGTAGAAGGATATGATAAGGGGGAAGGATTTTAGTGATAATCCAAACGGTATATATTATTTATCAGTTATAATCATTGATATGGAGGTAAAAGAAGTATTCTGTGATATACTTACTCCATGTACATTACAGTCTCTTGGGTGCGGATATTATATGGCCAAATATAAATTGAAGTCTGGCGAAGAGAGAACCTACTATACATATAAAGATAGTCTGTTCCTTACTTTTGATGAGGCAGTTAAAAATCATAATAAGATAATTAAAAAGAGCCTCTCTGGAATAGATAAGTTTGTTGATGATCTTAAAAACAGAGTAATATGATAACGGGAATATATGAAGGGCAGATGCTCTGGTATAACAATATAACTTTTACTAGTTCAGGATTGCCAAGAACAAAATATGCATTTGCCCCAACACTTTGTTCAGTTAGTAAAGTTTCATCTGATTCATATTGGACAAACTTCTACTTAACTACCCTAACCACTGATCCGGATAAAACTATTAGACTATATGTTCACTCCGATTATGAAAGATTTGGGTATATAGGTCTCGAATCTTCTGGGGATAATATACATGCCACTTGGGAAGAATCCGTTAAGGCGTATAATAATAAGATAGAAAAGAAGATTCAGTGGTATCGAAATCAATTAGAGGAAGGGCTTTTTAATTCATATTGTCAAGAACCATTTACCCTAAGTACAACAGAATACCCACTAGATTTAAATGATGATCCGGGTCCAATAAGTCTCACCTCTTTATTATTAACTGCTGGAAAAACAACAGTTAAGGGGGCTGATAGTAAGGTCGTTGGATATATGCTAATGGGAAGTAAGAAGTTTGGTATAAATGTTCCTTGGTATCCTTGGGAGGTTAGTGGACTATCAACTACAGCAGATAACAAAGAGCTTGTCTTCTCACTTGGTTATTATAGAGCAAGAACAATGAAGTATGAAGAATATGGAGATAATGTGTATGAATCCATTTATGAATCTAAAAGAGACTTATTGGTTGGGTGTCTAAATAACTTTGGCGAATTTCAAGAGGATATTGCCAAGCAGGTTGAGAAGAAAATAAAAAGACTTGAAAAACTAAAGATATTAGTATGATAAATCCAAAAGATCTAAAATTAGGTGATGAGGTTTGGATTGGTGGCATTATATTTGGCAAGTCTCATGCACGATGCAGTATAAACATGAGGCCGACTAGAGGATTTGTTTCTAAAATAGAAGAAGACAGATGGTATAAAGATCACCGATGCTCAATTCATATTACAGACGGGTCAAGCAATATAAACCTAAAAACGATCTATGTAATTGACTCATACTCCTATTCACTAGGAGAAGAACCTTTTGTGTTTAGAACTAGAGAAGAGGCTATTGATGAATATAATAGACAGGTTAATGCTGAGCTTGATTGTCTTCAGTCTTTAATAGACAAACACAAGAAGAAGTTAATAAAATAAAAAAAAAGAGGAGTTTATTCCTCTTCTTTTTTCTCGCTAACAGAGATACTTAACTCTCCGACTTCTTTTCTAACAGCCTCGCAAACTTCAAAAGCTGTTATGTCGTCCAGTTCTTTCTCACTGCCTTCGATCTTTACTGTAAAAACTCTCTTCATCTATCCGAGAATTTCTAAGACCTTGGTATAGTCGTTGATGATGTCAGACTGAAGAACCTCTAGTTCATGCTCTTCAGCAGGGTCATCAATGACGGTCGCTCCTCTGGACTTGTAGTACTGACAGAGAACATCATAGCTGGTGAATTTGGGCTCCTCGGCGAAGAACTGGACAAGGGCGGAATTTTGATTTCCATTATTGATAGGAATACCGCTCAGACCAATTCCAAGGAGGATTGCCTGTCTCTTGTTCAAGTCGAAAATCCATGCAGCCATGCTAGAATCCTTGACAGTTATCTTTTCAGAAACGTCGACGGTTTTTGGATTCCAGTCCTTGTTCTGTCTTCCTTCCCATGCCGCCAGAGTTGTGAATCCTAGCCAGCAAGGAAGTGTATCAAACCCACGACCCTTGTAGTTGTGAACATCCATAACTACGTAGTTCCAACCTTCTGCAACCGCCTTGTCAATATCGATGTCGATAAATTCAGTGCAGTCGCCGGGTCTATTGAGAACATCACCTGAGTGCATAGTTGATTCGCCAGATCTGAGTCCGGTGTTCCAACCAACGTTCCTACAAGTATGCTCATCTTTATAAAGATATCCGTGCAGGTCGAGATCCTCTGTCTTGCCAGGCTCCTGAATCCAGTGAACGAACATCCTGAGATACTTCTTTTCAGCCGGAATGTCATATCTCGTACAAGGAGGGATAGCATAGACTGCATCTCTCATCCTTGATGGAATAGGAATATGGTTGATCAGAGGGTCGATAAACACAACCTGATCTTTTAGATCCTGTTCCTTGATGCTGTCTTTGATGTTCAGAAGAATCTTTCTCTCGATGAACTCTCGAACAGTATCAACAATTCCGATAGGTAGCGGATCTAGCGGTTCCAGGGAATGCATAGTTGATGTCCCCTTCTTAGAAACCATTCTAGGGCAGCGGCTGGCTCTCTTCTCATAGTAGCTTCTCAGCTCGAGAAGAGTCTTGTTACTCATGCCATCAGTGTCCAGGAATATATCCATGATTTCGGACTCTCTTCCATCAGGCATAGCTCTACGAAGCATGCTGTCGAATCTTCTTACGAATTCACCAGGTCGTGCTGATACGAACTTCGCGATTTCCAGAATGTCCTCACCAGCATTATATTTTTCCTGAACTTGAGAGTTCCAGGTCCTATACTTTTTGGAGAGGTGCTTTGACTTCAGGGTTCTGAAGAACAGAGCCGCTTCCGGGAACTTACTCTCATATTCACCAGGATGAACTCTTTCAGAGAGCATAACCCAGTGTCCGTAGAATCTTTTTGCATCAACTACACAGCCAGCAAGTTTCTTTTTGCCCATGATGCCTTCAATTCTGGAGAGAATATCCACTCTGAGCTTTCTAGGGGCTTGAAGCAGTCGCCACGCAATGTTATCCTTGCTAGGTACTTTTTCCCAAGCAACAGATTTCACCTTCTTAGGTACATGAACCAGCTCGGGGTTGCCTCCCATCTGATAAATACCATATCTCAGAACGTCATTGATGTCTTTGGCCTCATAGTCTTTTCTCTGGGCCATGACAATACACATGGTTTCCTTGAATGGAATCTTTTCGGGGAGTTCGAAATCAGGATATTCCTCCAATAAATACTTCAGCTCCTCTCTAGTATCCACATGAAGTGAGTTGCCAGAATTGAGGATAGACTTAAAGATATCTAGGATATCCTTCTCCCTTAGAACACCAAGAACTCTCTCGTTTGGAGATAAGAGTCTGTGAGCACCGTTTTCAAGTGCCTTTTTATCCTCCTCTTCAGTATACCAAGGATTCTTAGCCAGGAAGGCATCATAATCCATAGTATCGTAGAGCTCATGCTGATTTTCCCACATCTGCAGTTCAGACATACTTGCCACCTGATCCGGAAAACCTGGATAAAGTGGTTTCCACTTTGTTCCTTCGGGAGTGAATTTCTCTGCAATCTTTGGAAGCACCTCTTTGAAGACGTCCTCCATATCTTTTTCACTAAGATATAGAACAGCCTCAGGTGAAAGTGTATACCCAAAGTTAAACAGTTCTTTAGAAAGCGCGAGAAGTTTTGCCTTTCTCTCTTCAGTTCTTTCAGCTGGTTGATCTAATGATACATACAGCTTCCCTCTCTGATAAGCGATTTGTTGTTTACTTTTCATATTGTTATTTATTTGTTGTTCCAAGTTTTTCTAAATACCATGCTGCCTTTCGTCTATATATTTCTGCCTGCTTTTGTAATTCCTTTTTCTTTTCTCCTCTTGCAAAGAGACTTTTGGCTTGACAGGAAATACACAAAGCTCTGAACTTTTCCTCTCTCATGTATAGATATTTCCAGTACTTAAGAGTATCCTGATATTTAGAAACAAAGTGTCTAGCTATAATTAATAATGCAACACTAATCCCAACAATTTCTATCTTTCTCTTCGTTTCCATCTTAACAATAATAAGGAATTGGCGGGTATGAGTGCTTTATTTTCTTATATATGATATGAAAGGTAAAGAGATTGAGGTAAGAAACTTATCAAACACAACATACAAAACCTTTCTTTCTAACAACGCTCCATATGCAAGTGTTGCTAAGCTTAGCGATTCGGACGATATAGCTGGTCTTGGTTTGAAACTAGCATACAAGGCACCAGAAGTATATAATCAAGTAGATTATCCTGGTAAATGGAAAGAAGGGGATTGTTTAATTCTTGATTACCCATTTGAATATCCAATGTATCTTCCACTAGAGCCTTGCTATACCCTTTATGATTTAGTAGAGCAGATTCAAAGTCTCTATTATGATGCGTATCATAATAAAGAAAATGAAATGTATCTTAGAAAGAATGAAGCAAGCCTAGAGGACTTGGTACTTGAGAAAATAACAATTTGTAAATCAGGCGACGTTATAGTTTATGTTAGTAAAGATTCTTGATGAAGAGAAGGATAGACCAATTGTAATCAGTTGGTCTGGGGAAAAGATTAGTGTTCCTCGATTATCTGAAAATGAGGAAGACGTCGAGATTTTTATAAACAACGAATGGAATGTTTTTTACCAATGGAGTGAAGATGAAGAAGACGACATACAATGCAATCTTCCATTAGCTCCAGGAAAATATGGAAAAGATGATATTCGTTTGGCCTGTGTGATGTTCGTTAGATTTATATTACTTGGTCCCCGCCCTGAAGAATGTACGGAGGAGTTAGATGAAGATAAATATATAATCTATGAAATTATTGCTGATACCACCAAGAAAACAATCTCATTTGAGATAGAAGTACTTGATGAAGAAAGTGAAATTGAGTTTAGTTTTGACAACGAAGATAATATAACAAACTTATTTAATTATGAATCAAACAGAATTATCAAAGTTAAAGGGTGATTATGGGTATGTTCCCAGTAGTTATCAGTATGTTCCTATGGCCTTTGAACTAATGAAGTGCATTGGTCAGGCTGTGGTTATGATTACATACAGAAAAGAGGAGGAAGAGCCCGTCGAAGGTGAAGAAAAACCTGAAGCACTTTGGGGAACCGAGATGAGCATGGTTAGACTAGTCTCTATCTATGATCACGACCCAATGACAATGACAAGTATGCTAAAATATCGTACCTCATTAGAAGATAATGAAGGAGAAGAGGTTGAGGTAAGAGTTCAGCCTGAGGGATATGAGTTTGTCAATGCAGAAGAGACCGGAATGTTTAGAAGATTTCAACCAGTTTCACTTCACCATAAAATGATTGAGGACGAGCTATTCTTCGCCCGCCTTAGAACTCTCTACGATTCAAGAGACACGCTTAGTTTTGAGGAGTTAAAGACTATTTCTGATTCTAAAGATCAGGGACAGATTCTAAGATATTCTCACAATATCGGAGCGGCCATTGAATTAGAGGACGGCAGCCTTATTTGGATTAGGCTACATACCCTTAAACTAAAACATAGAAAGGGAAATATGTATGGTCTGTTCTTCTCAGAGTCAGGCAAAGAGTGGAGCACGATCGTTTACTCCGATGAAAAGGTACATACTATCGGAGACTGGGGAAAACTTAAGATTATTGATTTATCCGACTAAATGGGAAAAAAGATAGCTATAGATACTTATTACTATAGCGACACAGAGGCTAAGACTGTTGGAGTTATTTTCGAAAATTGGAATGACTCTGAGCCGCTGGAAATAAAGGAAGTCTGGTCTCATGAATTTGGACCATATATACCGGGCGAGTTTTACAAAAGGGAGCTCCCCTGTATGATGGATCTCTTATTAACCATACCGGATCTAAAAGATTTTGATGCTATTGTAATCGACGGACTAGCTCATTTACCTATGGTCGATGGTAGAAAAACACCAGAAGGACTAGGCATACATCTAGAAGATGAACTAGAGCGAAGAGGCATTATAGATCGATCAACGGACTATGGGATAAATCATGTTGGAATAATAGGAGTTGCCAAGAGTAAATTTTCAGCCGCTGATAGAGATGACGGAATAACAAAGCTATATAGAGGAGAAGCAAAAACTCCCCTCTATGTTGATACAACTTGGTTTGGCTACTCGTCTGCATCAGCTGCTGAATGTATAAAATCTATGCATGGCAACTATAGGATTCCGACGTTGTTAAAATTAGTTGATACACTTACGAAAACCAGATGAAACATATAATCTGTCTAGAGGAGGGAGATATTGCGGTAACGTTTTCGAAGCTTGGAAAGACAGTTATAATTCAAAACGGTCAAATCTATACTGTCGATTCAGCACAATATAGAAGTCAATTACCTGGACCGCAGTATGATAAAGATGTAATCGGCGAAAAAGAAAAGAGGGACAATTAATCCCTCTTTTTTTTATATTTCGCTAAAATTATAGTAAATCAGGTTGGTAATTACTTGAATTGCAACAAAAGTTGTCATGTGCTCCTCTTTAACTACGTCTCCTCTTGTCATTCTAAGGTCAACATCACCATTTCGTCTCCACCAAGAATCACCATCTGAATGACTGATAATTTCTATTTTACAGCCGTTCTTAATTGCCGGTTTACCAGGTATAATATACTTCTTAAGTACATTATATTTCCATGATGAATAGGGTTCAGTATCAGGCAGCGGATAGATGTGATATTGTATTAGATATCCATTCTTCTTAATTTCTTCTGTTTTCTTGAATGGGTTATAATCTCCTGACCAACCACCCTTTGCTTTTCCTATGTATGGTCCTTGCTTGTAGAATTTTTCATTTCCATCAGCCTCCTCAATCGGAATTCCTCGACAGACAACTACAAACTTTCTCTTTTGATCATTATATTCCCTTTTAAACTTTTCAATTATTTGTTCGGGCGTATCAGCAACTCCATACTGTGTTTTAAAATCAATATCAGTAGAGAAGAACATATAAGAGTCGTAGTGATCTGGTTTTTTGGGAAACTCCATAAATAGATCCAGCTCATGTTCTGATCCACAATAGAAACCAGGGAACTCTCTTCCGTCATCTAAAACCAAGGCTTTCTCGGTCATTGGCTTCATCCTGTCCCAACTTGGATCAGGGTATTCGGCTTTGCACTTTGCCCATCTTTTCCACCAATCTTTTACTTTTTCCTCGTCTGGTGTTAAACTTACAAACATATTTTTTTTTCTTCTACATAGATAAGGAAAGAAAGCGAGGACTATTTATCCTCGCTCTGTTTGTATAGTAGCCCCATTTGTGATTCAGTCAAAGAGAAGAGCTTATTATCGCCAAAGCAAACATAATCAGATTCTCCCTGTGTTCTTATAAGTATGCTTTGTCCATCAGCGGCTATTATTTCAACTCCCCCTGACGTAAGACTATTCATTCTAATCTTCTTTCTTCCACTTCCCAGATCAACCATTTCTACTTTCGCTATGTCGGTTAACCATTCAGGAATATCTCTCTCACTTTTCTGCCATGTATCTATTTTCTCTGGGTACTTATTATTTCTTCCTCGTTGTATCATTTTCATAAACTACCAAGATCTAAGTCTTCAACGTTGCTGTTTGTATTGCCTATTAATAGTTTCTTAACAGCTGAAGCAATAAAGTATCTGATATCTGACCATGAGAAAGATTTAATATATTCGGCCGGAAGTGTTTCAAATTTCCCAAAAGTGTCAGGCCGGAGAAAGATAGTGTTTGATTCGGAGGTCCATATACTATACTTTTTATCCAATCCGTCTGTTGGCCTGGTAAGTTTTGAAACGATATCGGCCGGAGAATTATAGATCTGGTAAAACTCGTCAGTCCCAAGTCTCCTCTCTTTAAATATTGGCTGTACTAGGCCTGACGCATTGATCTTTTGTATAATGTCTGCTGCAATGTCGGGGAGATCATAAACATCTGGAACAACTAAGTATCCAGCGGGCGTTTTAAAGATTTCATTTCCATACTTACCAGCTCTAATAAACGTCTCTGGTAATGAATCTCTCGAAATCATCCATCCACAAGCAGAATATAGATTACAAAACTTATCTTCATTTATTCCACGATTCCCCTCGCCATGAAATATAAAGAATAGATCTGAGATACAAGAAAGTTCATACAGTCGATTATGTATTCTCTCCGACAGTGGATATTCGTTTTTGCCAATCAGTACAATCGACATTAATGCTTTTTGTGGCTGATTTACAACATATACTTCATTTCTTTCCTTTTTCATATTATATAGTTTTAAGAGTCTACATAAATAAGAGAATTGAGCTCTGAAATGTGCCAATCCGCCATTTTCACGCCTTAGATGCCTGATTAATGAGATGAAAAGGGCATAGTTTGAATTTTAAAGGACTAGGCCTATAAATTTTAAACTTTTATTTTATTTAAATTTTATGGAAGACGAACTACTAGATAATGGAGAAGAACTCGATGAATCCGGGTACTACAACACTCTAGGTAATTCATCCAACGAAGACGACGATGATGGTGGTGGGGGTCCTGATTCGCTCGATGAAGCTCCAGTCGATCGTGCCACAAGAGAGGAGGATCGAAAAGAAGCAGAAAAGTACATGACAGATGAAGAATTCTGGTTAAGGAGTGCATACGATGATATAGTTGCAGCCAGTAAGAATGCTAAAGATACATATCTTCAGGATGCAGCTATGACAATCATCGAAGCTAACCCCAAACACTCCTCCGCTAAGACCAGATCTGATATCTTGAAGGATCTATTCCAAAAGCAAGGTCATAATAGAATGGCTAACTCAATTTATACTCCCGATACACCTCTTCGTGGAGCCGATATTGAGCAGGACTTGGATGAAACTGGTTCCGTTGATACTACTGGATTTAATATCAAGTACACTCAGGAAGCTAGAGACGTTATAGCCAGGTTCATTGCATACTTAGCCAGTCGAGATTTGTCCAAAGAAAGTACAAACTCAAGAAAGAGAAAAGAAAAACAGCTACCAGCTTTTATTATTTTCATGTTCTCGTCGGGTATGTATGATCTGATAACAAATTGTCCAACCATGCCCGAGGAATATCAATCTCAAATAACCCATGCACTACAACAAATTACTAAGTCAAAGTATGATGTTGTTGAAGCCCTAGCCGTTGCCTATGAAGAAGCAGGCAGACCAGAAGTAGCAGCAGTTGTTAGAAAAATGCAGCTAGCTTGGTTTGAAAAAGAGCCTGCTCAGATTAGAAACCTAAGGGCCTTCAGAGATCTTAACTTGACTCAGGATGATATTATTCTCTATAGAAAGTATAGATCTAGATTTACTAATATGTCTAAATCGCTTACTCAAGAGGCAATATCTGATCTAATTGAAGTTGTAGAAGATAGGGAAGCTGGTGTCTATTATAAACTCAAAGACAAAACAAGATCTGAAGCAATCGCGGATGTTAAGCAAGTATTTAAAGAGTGGTCAAAAGATAATAGACAGGAGTCAGACCTAGCAAAGGCAATTATTTGGAAAGATTCTGAAAAACTAAACATTTAATAAACTATGGCAGTATCACTTGAATTACTAACCGATGAAGCTATTCTCGATTATACCAGAAGTGAAGGAAGGGACCATGTTGTTAATAATCACAGGGATATTAACTTAAGAAACACAGGTATCAAACCTTATGCAGGAGGAGTTTTTGATATTAATATCTTCGGCTCTCCTTATGTAGATAGATGCTGGTGTGGAAATCTTAAGCAGCCCTCAAAAGAACCTTGCCCTAATTGTGGATGTAGAGTATTCACTAGGGAAGAGGCTCTTAGACGATTTGCAAGAATAGAGCTCCCATTCTATTACCTCAATGATCTACGCTTCGAGGTGTTTTTATCGCTCTTTGAAGAAATATTCAAAGATACAAAAATTGTCAAGGAGTTTATTAATGATGATTTAAAAAGAGGTGGATATAGCTCAACTAAAGGTGGAAAGAGGCTTGGAATTAAAGTTTTTGATTCCTGCCAGTTTGAGTATAATCCAGAGGCCAAAGAACTAAAGATAACTGAGTTTATAACCGACGAGTCTAAATGTTCTTATGAAGGTCTACTGAATATAATTCATGAACATTTCCCATCTTATGAAAGAGAGTATCGAAAATTAATCAATCGTTATTATCTTGTTTTACCGGCTGCCATGAGGCCGTTTACTATTAGAATGTCAACGGATCCCAAAACAGGTAAATCAAAGAAACTCCTAGGCAACCACCCTATGACAATCTGGTATTCTATCTTAATCCGCCTTTGTTGTGTGGAAGATGATGATCCGGATTCTGCAGCAGTGAACTATGCTGAGATTATGGATTCTTTTAAGACTCCAGGCGAAAGAGTTAGATATACTGCTCTTCTTCGTGCTTTTATCAATGCCGGCAAGAAGATGTCAACTGAACTCTTGAACACATCCAAAAAGAATCTAGCTCGTGAACTTTACTCTGTTAGAACTAAGAACTCAGCCAGATGTCCTATTGTTCCTGCGACCGACATTGCTATTGATGAATTAAAAGTTCCTACATCTCTCATGTATGAGATGCTAAAAGAGGGATTTGCTCAGTATCTTTGCGACGAGCTCAATTTCACAAAGAAACAGGCATTAAGAGCAGTGAAGAAGGAAGCGCTAAATGAGGAGACACAAAAACTATTTAAAGAGTATGCAGAGAAGCAGTATGTACTAGTTACCAGACCACCAGCACTACATGAGTATTCAACTTATTGTATGAAGGTTAAGTTATGGGACGAATATGCACTCGGCTTCCCCATTGCCGTCTGCGAGCCTTTAAATGCTGACTTCGACGGAGACGCCGTGGCCCTGCAGTTGGTTCCGCCAGATGTAGCAGAAGATACATATGCAAAAATGTCCCCTCGCTACAACAATGTTTACAAAAAGAACAACAAACCGATCTTCCCATTCAATCACGAAACTTTGAATGGTCTAGCCGTCATGACAGAGTTTACACCAGACGAGGATATAAAAGAGCTCGACGATCCCCGCTACTACTATACAAGCTATGTCGACGTCCTAAAAGATTGCGAAGTTGAACACAAAATTAAAATTGGAACTCCTATTACCTTTAATGGTAAGATTGGGTCTGAAAACTACAAAAACAAAGTAACCTGCTACGGAAAACTCAAATTATCTAAGATACTTGATAGAGATATTGATAAGCTAAACATCCTGAAAGACGATAAAACAAGAATGGATGCGAAAGCTGCTGGAAAACTATCTGCCTATCTTAATAATGAAGAGGATGGAGTAGAAAAGAGATTAGCTATTCAGAAAGCGGCACTTAAAGCAGTAACTACAGCAGGAGTTGTAACATTTGACTATAAGACTCTTTATGTAGATACAGATACTGATCTCTATAAAGAAATTTGTAAAATTGCTGATTCTGAAGAACTGACAGATCAACAGAAACTAGCTCTTTTAACCGACAAGTATTCTAAATACGAGAAAGAAATCGAGGGAAAATTCTCTGGTGATCTTAAGAATGAGCTATCTCGAGCCGCTAGAGTTAAAATTTCTTCTATATCTGCTCTTAATATGCCCCAGCTGATTGTAAGTGGAGTAGATGAACTCCCTGTAATTACTAGAGGAAACTTACTTGGTGGATATGGTGAGAAGGATATGATCTATCACGCCATTGAAAACCGTTCCCTCCAGTCAATTAAGCAGTCTGGTGTTCCTAGTTCAGGTTATATTACTCGTCAGATTTCCTTCGTCTTAAATAACTATGTTTATCGAGATGGAGAAGATCCAGACAATCCAGGCCTATTAATTCCTAGATACAAAGCTCTCGGAAGAACTGCACCTAATGGAACAGTTTATCCAGATAAAGAGTTAGCTAGAGGAAGTGAGGACGATTTAGTACCAGTCAGATCAATCGTAACTAAAAACAAGGGTGACCTTAATGTAGTTACGCCAGACTTAATTGGAACTAAGTTTAAGATGACTGATGGAACCGCTATTGGTCTATCGTTTGCTACATCCTTTACTGAATCTACTACTCAATCTGCTCTAGGTCTTAAGCACGGAGGTCATGAAAGAAAGCTCGATGCAACAGGCTATTTAGTTTGTGATAGATGGGCTAGCTGTACATTCCGTGAAGAGGGTAGGTGGATTTATATTACGTCAAGGGGAAAAGAATATAAATACCCAAGACCTGACAATCTGGTTACTCTTGGCAAGGATAAATTTGAAAAGGGTGAAAATATCTGCTGTGCCTATAATACCGTTTCGCCTATTAATAAGCTAAACTCAATGATTAGACTTATGCAGGCAAAAGGTAGTGAGGGCCTGAGATATTATGAAAAAGAAAATGTCGTTGTATCTGACTGCTATGCGTATTCAGATGGGGAAATCAAATACGTAGAAACGCCTACTGGCGAGATAGAGGTCCATATAGGAAGTGATGTATATCAGTATAATCCTCTTTGCATGTACTATTTTGCAGATGGAGAGCAAGTAAAGAAATATGATAGAATATGCAATGGTGTTATCAATATGCAGCACGTGATTTCCTACTTTGGTAATGATATTAATTCTATCTATCTTATCTTTAGGAAGCAGCTATACGAATTAACAGACGATGGGTTCTCTAGAGCTAATGGTAAATCTGAACTGACTGATCTCCATTCAACTCAGGAAGAAATCATTGAGCTTATCTTCAGAGGCTTAACGAGTGTCAAATATAATCCAGACACCGCTAAGATTGAAGAAATAGATTACCAAGGAACCCAGAAAGCAATCTTAGGTAAAAAGTCATTCTATACTACCCTTAGCTTTGGTCATTCAGGCAAGGCAGTAGATAGAGCATTAAAGGGAGAGGCTGACTTTACCGGTGATGTTATGACTGAGACTATCCTAGGACTGCTACTAAACAACACTCTTGATAATTAAAGTCTAATGAACGTAGCAAATATTATCAAAATTCTATCAACCATTTCTGCAATAGTCTTAGGTGTTGCTGAGATATTGAAACAAGTAAATATTTATAATGGCAATAAGGAGACAATGGTAGAAATAAACTAATAAAAGTCCTGGGTGGCGATAACTTCAAAGCCCAGGTAAAATTATAAAACCATGAAAATAGAATTTGATATACCTGAATTTAAGAGAGAACTAAAAATCGAAATAACACTAAGACGGGACGGAGAAGTTATATATTCCGCCCAATCAGATACCGCCGAAGATCTGGAGTATAAAGCCCCAGAACCTTCGACGACGACAACCAAAGCCAAGAAAACTACTCCAAAATCCGGCGGTGGGAATAAGGGCGGAGGTAATATGATGAATATAGAAGAGTTATAATAGTATGAGTGAATATGATAATTACTACAAAATAACTTTATCATATGAAATCCCCTACAATGTTCTAGATAGCAAGGAAGAAAGTGTGTCTAGAGCTCGTGAAATTCTCTATGAAAGTCTTAAGAACAACATACCAGAGAAATATGAAAGATTCTCAGTTAAGCTCGTTCTTTATCAGCTCAGAGACACATATAATTTCCTAGTCACTTATGATGCATTCTTTAAGTGTACTGGTGAAATGACGATGGCGGAGTATGTAGAAGCGAGAGACCTGAAAGATAAAATTAAAGGGGAGATAGAAGAATTTTTTGACTCCGTAGATTGTGAGTATAAGCAACTAAATATAAAAACACTATTATAATGAGTAATTTTAACGAATACTTTAGAAATCAAGGAGCCGGTGAATTAGTTAGAAAATTCTTAAGAAACCCAGATATCTATAGTAAAAAGAAGATCACTAGCATGAAGTGGAAGATACTTAATGACCCACCCCAGCCAAGTTCGTATTATATCGAGAATGGCGAGACAGCAGTTTGGCGGGTTCAGGTTGAGTATACTATCGACGACAAGCCAGAAGTTCTTTACTCTGTTTTTGAAATCCCTAAGGAAATCGATGGAGCTTTTATTATAGAGGGATCATATAGAATTGCAACTAACAAACTCGGACCTGACTGGAATTGCCGTATAATGATTAGTGGACGTGGTGATCATAAAATCCAGTTCGACTATCAAAGACAATACGACACCGAGAAGAAAGTTCTAAAGTTAAAAGTTGATGAAGAGGGAAATTATCTACTAAGAGCTGCTGAAATTCCTTACGACAAAATTGATACTCTAGAGGGACCAAAGAAAGAGGTTCTTAAACTAACGGAATATCAAAGTAAGAAATTTGCCATTAAGCTTGACTTAGACTATTATCCCGAGTACATCACAACAAAGCTTATCAATGAGTGTATAGAGTATGGAGATGACCGACTGAGAGACCTAATAATTGATAAACAGGTTGAATCAGTACCAGTCGGATTTATGAACTTTATGTTTCATAGTTCAAACGGCCAAAACTTCTCTAAAGCACAAAGAGCAATCGCAACCTACTTCATGAAGCAAGGAAAACTTCAGGAAGATCTTAATCCAATCTCAACACTTGCCTTTAGATTCTTTAAAGGTACTCAGGAAGCAAAAGCAGGTGAAGCAAACCTACAAGTTCCGCCTGGTGTAAATGCTATTAACCTAGCAAGTATAAGTGATAAGATTGTAATTCCTGAAACAGTGGCCTATAATTCATCTATGTCTGATTTAATTGACCTAGCTGATACTCCTATTAATCAAAATACTAACCTACAAAACTCATTAACCGTTAGTGCACATGTAACCGATAGTGAAAGAGTCCTATTCGACGTATTTGATAAGGAGTTTAATAAGGTAACAATTAAGTATATAGACTACCTGGATAAAAAGGTATGTGCTTCTGAATATGTAGACTATAATGCAAAGACACTAAAGCCGAATGAGAATGGCGAAGTAGAGGTTAAGTACAGGATGAAAAGAATTATGGTACCTGTCAATGAGGTGGAGCTTATTGACTTACATCCTGACTACCGACTATCAATAGTGTCAAGGCGTATTCCTTTTATTAATTATACTGACTCCGTTCGTATCTCAATGGGTACCTCTATGCTTAAACAGAGTATTCCACTCCCGAATGCAGAGAGACCTCTAGTAGATACGGGCCGAATTGAAGAACTTCATACTAATATCTTGAATGATAGATTTGAGTATGATGAAGGAAAGGTAACTAAGATTGATGAGGATAACGTCTATATTAAACTGAAATCAGGCGAAGAAGTAAAGACCCCAAGAAGAACTGCAATTCAGAGTCTTAATGATGTTGACGTTTATACCACTCCGAAAGTTAAAGTAGGTCAAAAGGTAAAACGTGGGGATGTCATAACAGGTGCAGTTGGTCTTGAGGAAAATACTTATAAAGCCGGCCTTAATACGCTAGTTCTATTCTCCGCACACTTTGGACTAGTTAATGAAGATGCTCTAGTTGTTTCTGAGTCTTATGCTGAGAGAATGAAACACTACTCTCTAATTGACATTGTTATGAAGGTTAAGACTGATATGGCTCTGAAATGGGTAGCACCAATTGGAACCAAAGTAAAATCAGGAGATCCGGTCATAACAGCATTTAAAACAACCAGACTGGATGCAGTTAACCAAGCCCTAGCGGAAAAACTTGGTGGCCTATTTGGTGAAGAAGGAATGGACTTAACTGAGCATACCGTCGAAGTATCTCAGCTTGTTCCTAACAACATCGATGAGGCATGGGTATCTGACGTAATGTTCCAGAAACTCGAAAAACCAAGTATTCCAAGATCTATCAAAAAGCCAGATTATACTTTCGCACACGAGTCCGATAAGATAATCAAGGAATATGAAGATGGAAAGAATAGAAAAATTATCTATGACAAGTTCCCCGAATATATAGCAGCTGATACATTAGATCCAGTTAAGCTTGATCCTAGTGATTATAAAGCCGTTTATACCATTAGAGTCCGACTAATTAAGAAGACTAGACTAATGGTTGGATCAAAGGTTACTAATAGATATGGTGGTAAGGGTGTTATCTCTATTGTTGTACCAGACGAGAAGATGCCAATTATGGTAGAGCCTAACGGTAAACAAAATAGAGTAGAGGTAGTAATGAACCCCTATAGTACTATCAATCGTAAGATCGCTGGTGTGCTACTTGAACAGTCGCTTGGTAATATCATCCACAGAATCTATGATCTTGTGGAGGAATATAAGAAGACAGCAACTGGTCGAAAGAAGATTATGCCACTAATCAAGAAGTACTATCCAGGTCGCTATGATGATCTGACGGTAGATGAATTCTTAAAACTGCATGAATCGAAACCTATCGAAGAAGTCTACTATATTAATGTAGGCTGCTTCTCTGACTATACTCCTGCCAAAGTACAGGATATGATGGATGAACTAGGTGTTTCTTCTCAGTATGATATTCTTATGCCCGAGGATGAATTAGCAGACCTAGAGGAACTAAAAGCCAACCTAGATCCAGAGGAATATGAGGATATTCTAAGGAACATGAAGGGAAAGATGAGAAAAGTAGAAAAACCGCTTCAATGTGGTTGGATGACTTTGGAAGAGCTCTATCATATTCCTAGCTATTCCAATAAAGTTACCTCATCTCTGTTCTATCAGCCGGGTGGAATTAACAATCCTAAGATTGATCAGCCCTCGCTTGGAAAAGGCTTATACAGAGAAACTGGTCAGAAGATATCTGAACAAGATCTATCTGTTCTTCTATCACGAAATGCAAAGAACTATATCAATGCAGCTCGTGGAGATAGAGCAAAGGAGGATAATCAGCTGTTCCTTAACAACCTGCTCTCGATGGGTCTGACGGTGGTTGACCAGGACACAGGTTATAGACAAGGAGGTTCTTCAGTTAAAGCCGATATCGAGGCAATGAAAAATAAATTCAGAGCTAAAAAACGCTAATAGAGACTAAAAATGGAAACAAATCTTAATAGTTGCTTAATGTTAGCAATTAATCTTGATTGTCCTATCAGTCTCAAGGCGTTGTTTGATGAGGCTGATCTTAAGGATACCGGTGTTGAGCTTGATTCTCACATCACTTTACTATATGCACAGGGAAAGGAGATAGACCGGAAAGAACTATTATCAGACATTCAAACAATCTTAGGTGATGAAGACTATGATGACCTGATGGCTAGAATTCATGCTGCCAAAGAGGTCCCGGTATTTGATGTCTTCGAACTTGGATGTTTCGAGAATGATTCCGACTACCTTATTCTAAAGCTAAAAAAGGACAGCTCAATTTATTCATGGCTGGCCCAGATTAATAAAGCTTTACGAATTAGATATGACGTTTCCTCCGATTTTGCAGATTACACACCACATCTATCTCTGGCCGAATTAGAACCAGGGACTGTTGGCAAGTATCTAGAATCAGAAGAAATAAAAAATGTCCTAGCCGACTCTGTAGTTAGCTTGGATGATATTATGATTTCTTATGGTCTATCAAATGAACCAGACGATAGAAAACAATACTTTCTAACGGCTTTTCATAGTGTAGATAGATATTTTCGGCTACAGCATCTAAAGGCCGAATAAAAAAAAATAGATAGGATTAAGCATAAAACTTAGTCCTATCTTTTCTTTCGTCCACTTCTTAGCTCTTGAAAAATTGCTTATTCCAATCGAAGTGTTTCAGTTCTTCCTCTAGCTGCTGTTCTCTCACAATAGTCGCCAGTTTGTCTGTCATCTTTTCCAATTTGACGAGGCTGCCAGCAGCGAGTATTTGTGGCATAGCCAAAAGCGTAGCTGCAAGTCTATAGAGTCTATCCTCCTCTAAACAGTACGCTTGTTCAGGGCAATGAAGGTCTATAGCAAGATCTCCAAGTCCCACATCTTCTTTCATGATTTTGACGCAAGTTTTGTATACGTCAAACATGTTTTCCCTTTTAAGAAGGTCTACAATAGCCATCCTAAGGGACATAATTTGTACTTGATTCATATCTTTGTTTTTGGTTATATTAAACAAAATGTAAGAGTACTCTAACTTAAATCTTTCTCTAGGTATTCTCTTACATTAATAAGGCAGTTAAATCTCTATGGACGGTAAAAAAAAAGAAGCCTTCATAATCGGCTTCCAATAACTACTTAAAGTCCTTGAACTTCAGTACAGATTTCTTTCCATACCTGTTCAATTTCTTCTTCGGTAAATTGTCCCTTGTCAGCTAGTTCGTTTGCAAGGTACTCGTCGTATGTGGCTAGCGATGGACCGACACAATCAACCCTCGCCAAAAGGAGCTGTTTCTCTGGTATATACTCACAAGGAATATGATACTTTTCAATCAACTCTTTTCTCTTACCATCGTCTCCACCAAGCAACTGAACCATTTCTGAAAGGGATACTAGTTTAATTTCTAGTCTTCTTTCAAATTTTAAAGTTTTCTCAATCATATCAAGTTGTTTAGTGACGAAAAATTACAATTATAACGTATGGATATTAAATCGTCTCTGATATTGAGACTTTGTGAGGTAATTGAACTATAATAACTTTAATAGTCTGAGAAATGAATATCCGACCATTCTCAACAGTTCGGTAGGTTTCTCTTTCGATCCTTGCCTCCCTGATTACCTCACTATTGATCTCAGTGGCTTTTATCTTCTCACGGACTCTTTCTTCCGTCGCCACACCTAAAGAATCAATTATTATTTTATTCTCTTCTTTAATTAGATCAATCTTCATTTGTTATTATATCGAGATGAAAAGAAACCATGATTTAATCTCATAGTTTCTCCATTTATATTTCGTAAAGTCTTTATACCTTAAGTTAATTCAGTATTCATCTTTACTATACATTAATAAGACTTTCAGCGCTTCTTAGACGGAATAAAAAGTCTTCGAATATTTCCGCCAATAAAGTTTCCTAAGACGATAAGAACCCAAGATAATAGAACTCGCCATCTTAAGACCCCGGCCGTTAATATATCAAATCCCAAAGAAATCGAGTGTTCCTGTGAGGCTAAGATAAACAGAGGAACACCAAATATGATCGGCAGCAGTGTTTGTTTATCTCGCCACAACCAGAATATTACATCTATTATCAGCCCACAACCCAACCCTCTCATAAACACTCGGAAGAAAGGGATATCGAGACGGCCGGAAATTGAAGCTGCAGAATCAACTCCTACTCCGCCCGCTCTAGCCAATAATGAGATTAAGAATACACCAAAGATATTCCCTAGTAAGATAATTCCAATCTCTTTCCAACCAATTCCCTCTCTACCAATCCAACCAACTTTAGCCGTATATAGGAGAGAATCAGAGTAGATAATGCACAGGAAGCTGAATATATAAAATACAGCTCCAATTATGCCACATCCAACAGCCAGCGAAACTAAACCGCCTAAGCCGATAAATATTCCTGCCAGTACTGATCTTCTAAACATATTTCTACTTCTATCTGTGAATCTTTAAATACTTCCTTAGTCAGTACGCCTATAACCTCCTGGCTTCCATCAACTGACCATATGAGTTTAATTTTGTCATATCCTTCCCGGCCAGCTAGTTCTTTTATTCTAGACATCCCACGAATATAGGCTTCATAATCAGTATATCGATAAATTTCCATACCCTCAAGATTGTCTGCCTCTCTAAATTTTGGATATGCATTAGAGGGAGCATCTTTTAACTCAGGGGCGGTTAAATATTCATACACACTAGAATGAGAGCCCGGAATGAAATGAGTACAACAGATAAATCCACTACTCTCTTCTGGATATATAGTTGCGCCACAAATCAATGACCCTTTTGCCGGCGGTCCTAGGATTTTAATAGCTTCTTGATACCCTTTCCATGCTTCAGGAAATCGGGCATCAAAGCCATTACCTATGTCTTTTCCTAAACTATTTACTGTAAAAATCGTTAATTCTTTCATACAAGAATAAGGCAATAAAGACAAAAGAAAAGAGGACCGAAATCCTCTCTTCTTCCTAAAACTTACTTTTGAAAGAACCCAGTTTCTGCACAATAAAGGGGATCTGACAAGAAATATGCCTGATCTTCTTCCTTTATCTCTCGATACAGGGTCTCGGTATATTCTGATTTGGTAATGACTACATCGACGTGTTTACGGAAGCGCCGGATAAGGGCCTTCATATTCTTTCGGTCGACTCGCGAATTCTTTGCTACAAAAATTCGGAAGATATTACCATACTCACCATGATCGGCTACTTGGAAAATCTCGGTAGTCTTGTTGGTAAGATATTCAGATACCTCTCCTTTGGTCATTGAGATGGAGACGATAATCTCCTCCTTTTCCCAATTCTTAGGACCATAGGAGTCACGGATGGAATCCCAGAAGCGCTTTTCAGTTTCGCCACGCATAAGGCTACGGCATGCTACTTCTTCTGATTCCGCCTTGATTGCCTGAATCTCGGGGCAAGTGTTAAGTACGCCACGAAGTTCAGACACGGACAGGTTAAATCCTTCGGGGGCAAGATACTCTTTGATATCAGATAGGGTTGAATACCCATCCTGAAAGAGTTTTGCCAGGGTCAGGAAAATTAACCGCTTACGTTCTTCGCTAATGATGGAAGGATTGTCTGCGGCAACTTTCAGGGTTGCTTTTCGAACTTCCTCCTTTCGTGCAATCTGCTGTCGAAGCTGCTTTACTTTGACTTCTGACCCAAATGCCTCAGAGGCTCGGGTTGAATGATAGTCTGGATACAGCTTCTGTCCAACATCACAGATTTTAAGGAGGTCTTCCTCACAGTTAGTGAATTCGATAATGATTTCTGATTCGCTCCGCTTTACCTTTGGTAAGGTGATATCAGGTACGGCTTCTTTAGCAATTCGGGCCCAATACTCTACATGTCGTGCTGCAATTCGCTTGAGCATATTAATCTCCATGCAGGTTTTAAGGTCCAGAGTTTTCTTCCGGGAGCGTACGCAACACCGGAGAAGTCGGAAATACTTGATAAAAGCCTCTCGGTTCGGATCTTTGGCTGATTCGTCTGCTTCTTCAGTATGTTTTGGAGCTGCCTTCTTAGTGGTAGCTTTGCATTTAGAAGCTTTTGGTTTATCGCCAAATTGTTCTAGGAGTTTATCGACGTTTTTGATCGAGATAAGAACGTGAGTCTTATCTACAAACACGTAGTCGAATAAATCAGATCTTTTTAGTTTCTCAAGCACACAGTGATGAGATCCTAAAGGAAGTGCAGGAAGACCTAACTCAGCGTCGGTCTCTTCTGCGAGTTTCCAAAATTTTTTTCCTTCGATAATATCAGTGCCTACTTTTTTAATCAGCACACGATACCATTCGTTGGTTCTAGTTCGTTTAGCCATTTTTCGGTTAAATTAAACTGTTAAACTTAAATGTTACCGGGAAACTACTACATAGTCCTCTATAACAAGGTCTTCGTTCTCCTCTAGACGAGGGGAAACATATTTCCCGTTGATTGTGGAGAAACAAATAATATGTTCTCCGATCTGAACGTCCGTTATGATTTCTTCTTTCATAGGAGGAATATCTAGATCTGGAAATTTTTCCAGGATTTTCCTTCTAGCTATATCATTAATGACGCTCTGTTCAAACTTAATGCCTATCAGGTTAGCGGGAGTAAGTCTTCCTGCGTACCATAGGCCACCGCCGCTCTTTTTCCACATTGATGTGTGGGGGCTAGAGCCATTAAATGCAAAGTATCTCATAGTTCTCTAACTCTGCTTACAGGTGTTTTCCATTTGTTCTTTTAGCCTCCCAATTCTCAGGATAGCATTTTTCATCTCATTCCTGCTCCGAATAAGTTGCAGGCTGAGAAGTTTCTTCTCTACTTTGAGCCGATTATTTTCTTTAACCAACTCAGCAATCTGACTCACATCGGGCTTCTTAGAAATCTTAGTTCCGATTAGGATACCAATCCCAGCGGCACCAAGAATGGAAGCTGATGCGACAATAATTTTTACAGTTTTCTTTTTATTTTCTTCTTTCATAATCAATTAATTTGTTATCTCTGTCGAAATATAAATGTCTCCGCCAACTTTAGTGGCAAATTTATATTGCTGTTTCGATCTTTGTATTGCTACTCTGATCTCATCAGGCACGTATTAAACGTACTACAGCTCTACCTGAGCTTTTTATACTCTCCCAGGTAGATCTTGAATTTTCGTCCGGCGACTACGCCAGAACCGATAGTCAGGATAGTGCCACAAATGGCGGCACCAATCTTAGCGGCACAAATAATCATGCCCTCGATATAAACTTGCTTCTTATCTTTCATGTCTTTGTTATTTGGGTTGAAAAGGAGGGATAGGATTTACCTAATTCCCTCCTTCGTTTTGGTTTTTGAGTCTTACTCGTTGTGGGGAATGGTGTTGTCGATCTCCTTCTTGGCGACTGCAACAGCAGTTGCAGAACCCATAACGGATCCGATTGCTACGATCACTACAGTAGCGACTTTCCATCCCTGACTCAGCAGAAAATTAACCATGTTATTTCCTCCTATAATTTAAAGTTAAACATTAATTGTCTCGACGGGAGACTATGTAAAGTTCTCCCTGATGATTTTCTCTCGAGTGAGTTCATTCTTGGCCTCGATAGCATCTATATATGCTTGAGCCTCTGACTTTTTCATGGCCGGGGCCATTATAGTGCCCTGATGAAGATACCCGAGAAACTCTGAATACTGACTGTCTGTCAGCTTTACGATTTCTCTTGCAAGGAGTTCCATAGCGACATCCTTGCCTTCCCAGTCTTCCTCGTGATTGAGGAGTCGCTGGAGATCTGCTAATACTCGTAATGTCATATTTCTAGTTATTTGTTATCTTGAAAGAATAAAGAGCAGGTACGTTTTAGTTATACCTGCTCTCTTTCGTTCTTTGCTTTATGCTTCTCTCATAAAGTCTTTCTAGCACAATACTAGGATATCTATCTCACCTCTTCGGATCAATTTCATATTTTATTCGTTGTATTTTCAGTTAACCTCCAATACTTTTCCTAGCAGTCGGGTCTGTAAACACTCGCCCAAATTATGCTAACGCCCCAGTACTTAGATTACCAGATTTACAGTTCTGATACCCTTTCCCGGTTCACCACGTATACATGGTTACTGCGCTTTGAATGGTCTCTATAGAATAGTCCTCTTCGAACTATCGCAACCATTCGAGGCCTGTATACCTTTCCGATATACAGCTTTAGTTTTAATAATTTTAATAATTTTTGTTAAGCCCAGCTACAAATAATAATAAATGCCGGGCCGTTAATGTCAAAACCATCTTTCCGCTCTAAGCCTATACTTGATAACGCTTATGATTTCGCGTGAGGCTAACAACAACCCCAAACTTTAATTCTCTCTAATGAATTAAGTTCATCAAGCCATACATATTTTTACGTCGCTCAGACGACGCTGGGTTAATCACTCCCAGATCTCATTACTATGATTCCGTGTATGCACCTTCCGTGTATCATAGTAGTACTAGTGCTATTCGTTTCAAGCACATTATAAATAAAAAGAGAACCTATATTTAAAATAAGTTCTCTAGGTTTTTCACATTAATAAGGTTTTTATGTCCCTGTAGCCGTAGTATTTAAGGCGCTCAATTTCTGTTCAATTTTACTAGTCAGGGCGTCATAACTGGCCTTTACTGTGTATGCTTGGTTCGCATTTTTATCAGTCGTCGATGCTAGTGAGCTGATAATGTTAGCTGAATCAGTGGCTAAAGCACTTAGATCACTACAATACATCGTACTGCTGCTATCACCATCATAGTCATAAGTAGTTGTCCACGCTCCGCCAGTTGATGTAGTGTTGCTGTGATCATAGATCCATTCAGTAGTAGTTGGTCCTAGCCTGGTTCCGCCAAGATCAAATGCTCGGCTTTCTTTTTCTACTTTTTCCTCCAACTCGGCTATTTTCTTATTTAGTTCCTCTACTTGTTCTTCCAACTGATTGATCTTTTCGTCCTTCTCTTTAACCAGCTCTTTAACGATCTCCTCAGGCTCATCCATCACCTTGTCTAGATATTTAACAAGATAGTTTTTGACAAGTGGCATTAAGTCTTCCTCGGAATCAAAAATCTTCTCAACTATCTTTTTAACTCCTTCATCTGAGATATCTACTTTTGGAGTATATTCTTCCCAGGCCTTATCAAAAACTGAGAGGCCATTAACTGAGTAATATCCACTTGATGGATATGTTGTGCTGGTTATTGTTGTTCCGCCAGTAGTTGTATAGCCAGAAACATTAATCGGTGAGTTTGCAGTATTACTGCTTATTGTCGTTGTCCCCTGTGCTTGTATGGTAGTTGCACTTAAGTTGCTGTTCGAGTTTGTACCTTTCTTCTTCATTCTCCGCTACCTCTGTTTTTAAATTATTTAGTTGATTTTCTAGCCAGTCTAGCCTTCCTACTAGACCAGATAAAGACCATGTATTGGTGAATTTAACATCTTCACCACGCCAGTCGTTCATTTTATATACAATCTGTCCGCAATTACTTCTAACTTCAGACAAATCACTAACCAATCCATAAACCATAGATTGAACATCCCGAACGTCTGACTCAAGCTTACATACCCTCATATTAACGACCCCCATGATATTGTTCTGAAACTCTTCGTCGGCTATCCTCTGAATTGCGCTTCTAATAGTTTCATCAAGGTCGAGGGCTTTCATTTTCCGGTAAACTAGTGCTGATATTAATTCACTAACTTCCGGTTCTTTTGCAATTAGTCGGTCAATAAGGGAATCGGCAATTTCATTTATAAAATCTTCGTTCTTCCCTGTCAAACCGGCTCTCATAACTTTTGCCGCATCTTCTGCACTAATCTCAAATCCTCTACTCGCTTGTGGCATCTTCTTCGATACTTCCTTGTGGGTTTTCTTCTTCTATTCTCGGTGCTTCATAAAAATGCATAATCCCCAGCCCTTTATAGAGTAAGTCTCCAAAAGATCCAGAGTAGTCATTATGATAGTGCCCATAGAACCAATATTTGGCTTTAACCTCAACCAGGATATAATCAAGATACTTCCTCTCGGCAATTATATTATCATATTGCCAGTTTGGTGTCTCTGGGAACTTTGTAATGACGGGCAGGAAAGATAGAGGCGCTGAGTGAGAAATTATTATGTCAGCTTTAGGAGGGAGATCGTCATACTTCTTGACTATATCCTCTCCTGGCCACCACACTCTTCTATCCTTTCCTTTAGCTGCTAGATTCTGATTTACACTTAGTCGATAGCTTACATCAGTTGAATTAGCTCCACCAACTGTATAAATAGATCTTCCGCAGATGTTGTAAATTTTGTGATCTTCCATGAAACGTAGACGAGGGAATGAATATTTATCCTCCTCTTTGAAATATTCCGGATCGTCATGGTTTCCTCTGATAGTAAAGATCACAACATTGGTATCATTCAGCCGCTTCTCACCCCACTTGTATAGATCTGTAATTGTTTTATCAAATCCAACTCCAAAATCTCCAAGTACTACAACGGCTGCATTTCTTAGACCATACCTTTTTGTTATAGTCCAAACAAATTCTTTATAGTCTCCATGGATATCACCACAGAAATATAAGTCCTTTAAGCTGTCTAATACTTCTTTATTTATCGGCATTATTTATTTCTTTAACATATATAAGGCATGGGGGCGGAGATAAGAGCAAATTCCTTACTTTTGGAATGAATAAGAAAGAATATGATAAGGAGGTAAGAAAATGGAACAGGTGGGCAGTCGAGTTTGAAAAGTACCATGCCCGAAAACTGCAGCTAATCAAGGAACTCAAAGGCGAAACTAGAGAGCAGTATAATGAAATAGAGAGAAGGTTAGAAGCAGAGTTTGGAAAGAAAGATATTGATATGTTTTATGGACCGTGGACAAAGATATACTCACTAGCTGACCTAAGTAATCCAGAATTTATTCTCCCCGGTATGTCAGAATCATTTATGACTAGAACTTATTCAACCAAAGTTATAAGTGCATGGGGAAAAGAAATTGAATCTGAACTAGGGGAAGACTTTAATGGTAAAGTGATTGGATATGCTTATGATTCCGGCGATGACTACCTGATAATAGATAAAGGAGACGGGCACGAAGTATATATGATCTTAAATAGCCACTGGAAAATAAAAGAGGACAATTAAATCCTCTTTATTTTTTTTTTATATAAAGTCGTAGAATACCTGTCGAATCGCTTCCAACATTATATCATGCGACTCCTTAACTTCAACATTAGGTCTAAATCTTAAAGTAACCTCATCATTGCTTACTTCGGCCTTCATATAGACTCGATCAGACAACATAAGTCCAAAGGCGAGATTTAATAGTACCTCTTGCTTTTCTTCTGGTAGTGCTTCAAAGTAGATATAACCACTATGGTAATTGTCGCTTTTATGTCCTTCGCAGCAATACTTAGTTGGATAGCCGTGCTCATTTAAATGAACTATAATATCGGCCAGACCCGCATCGATCGGAACCCACTCTGTATAGCCGGGGAGTTCAACTAGTTTAAATTTTTCCCCTCTTTCTGGAAAACCATAGTAAAGCCGATTTCGACAGAACCCTTGAAAAGTTTTCTCATCCACTATCTCTTCAGCTTCACAAATTTCTTCATAGTTTTCGCAAGCCTTCTTAAAGTCTTCTAAACTATATCGAACCATACCAGCTGCTTGCTCCTTCTCCATCTTTGTATTTTTCATATAGGCCGTTCATAAATTCTACCATCTCATCACGAGTCTTTCCAGAAAACAGCGTATCAAAATCAGGTATGTTAACCTGCTTCTCTATTCCATTAGCAGAGAAGTAAGTTATCGATAGCTCATCCAACGAATGACATGAGCCCCAATCAGAATACAGCATCAGCTCAACGTCTGGTAAATAATCATCAAGCCAATCAAAATTTACATCTCTATCAACATGCCGTCCGTAAGCGCCTTGATTCCAATCAGAACATCCATATTTTTCTCCGCCACACAAATAAGAGAGAACATATTGAAGAAGCGGATTCTTCTTTAGCACGGGGCCTGGGATATATCTGTAATCTTTTATATAGTCAGCATCATTACTGTCCCATGAAAGCCAGACTACATATACATCCTTGTACTTGTTTTCTAAATCACTTAAAGTAAACTTGTCTATAATATTTTCTTCCATACACTAATAAGAAAAAGAAAGGGCACAATGCCCAATCTTTTATTCATCCCCTAGATTATCAAAATAACCCTGGAAGTATACGAACGGTGTTCCACATGATCCACTGCCAGAAATGAGGTCGGCAGCTGATGCAATTAAACCGGTCAGGTGTCTAGGCGTACACCCTTGAGAAATCATCTTCCCAGATGTGTCGCCGGCATTCTTGGCTTCTTTCTTAATCGCTTCTTCTAGTTCTTTGCCGGTCAGATCTTTATACTTCTCGTCTGCTAGGTTTTTGATTTTAACCTCGCTAGGAAATGTATCTAGGCCGTCTGTATAGCCGGGACATGACATAGGATCTAGCATTTCAAGAATCCCGCTAGGAATATCATGATAGCTGCCATCGCCATAAATTGCAACCTCAATGGTCTTGCCTGTCTGTGCTTTCATCTCTGCCTGTACCTCTCTAACCAGTTTATGACAAAGTGTAGTTGATGGAAATAGCTTAACCATCTCCTCAGATGCTTTGTTTGACCCATAGAGACCAAACTCACTCTTGTCTGTCAGTATATCGGCCAGAGAATAGCAGTTATAGGCAGAATCATCATCAATAGTTGCCTTAGCCAGATCAAGAGCATCCATTATCTCTTCATTGTCTCTAACTGGACATACTAGGTGATTTTCAAGGCGGACGAGTTTACTGTAGAGCTTTTTATATTCTCCTTCATCTTTTCCCCAGAATGAAACTTTTACTCCTTCAGCTTCACAAATTTCGGTGTAATACTTAATTATATCTACACCAGTTACTTGATTCACTAATTGATTACCAACTTCATCCTTAGGCCCAACAGGAATAAATAGAGTAGCACCAGGATCCATAGCTCGAGCAATTCCCTTTAAACAAATTGCAAAACGATTTCTCGAGTAAATAGGATACCAGAGAACAAGATGACCAAATTTGCCTTCTTCATTGACAAACTTCTTTCTAACGTCCTGGGCTATGTCGTCAACTGTAGCATATAATCCTGCAGTACGAGCAACAACTGATTCTGTGATACATAAGATATCACGATCAGATACAGTTAGTCCAGAATTCAGAACAGTCTCGACGGCGATTTTTCTAATGTCATCGCCCTCTTTAACAATTGGAGCTCTTAAACCATAAGCGGTTCTACCAAATTTTCTTTCAGTCTTCTTTTTTGCCATACTTTGCTTCGTATTCTTTGTTAAACTCTTCTAATTTAGCCATCATCTTATCCCACTCTCTTCGCCCAATAGCCATAAACATTCCCCGCCTTTCTTCATCAGGGGTTATACAGAGAACTGGGTCTTTAGGAAAATCTACTAGTATATCGTCCTCAATATCAGAATCAGCACAATATATACCAACAGTGTAATCATCAAACTTAGTGTCAATTTCATTTATTCTTTCCCTAAGTTGTTTTAATGTCATTCGTTCTTTCATACATTTATAAGAATTTATGTAGATGTGAACGGTAAAACATATAAGGTAGAGATTTTAGATCCGAAAATCCATATAAGCCGGTTGAGAAAAAGTCATGAACTTCGATAATAACTGTCTTAAGTCTCTCTGGATTACTTAATACATAATCATAATTAATAACACCAAGATCAAAACTGTAGGCCGGGAGTTTTATTTTGCTCAATACTAGATCAATTATTTTATCATCCGGTAGGTAAAATTTTCTAGGATCTTCGGAAGCATATCTTTTTATATCAAGTATTCTTCCATCAAATACGAATATTCTCCATTCATCTAATAATCCCTTTTCTAATTTACCAATCTGATACTTCTCATTTGGATCATAGTATTTGGTCTTCATAAAATCTCCAATCGATGAATAGTGTCCATTTCCCTCCGATTTGAATTTTTCCTCAGACTTAATAAACCAGCCTGGTGAGAACTCATATATTAGATGGTGAATTCTATCGTCACTAAGATCTTTTTTATCTTGGAGCGCTTTCATAAAATCTGGTATTGTTGTGTTTTTACCAGTTCCAGCACTAGATACGTATCCTATTCCACGACTCCATAGATCTTCTGGTACGTTCATTGGTTTTAATTCTATCCCTAGTTGTTTATAGTAGTCAAGGCAAAATTCAATACTGCCGACTGGACATATCTCCTTTGAACATCCAGAATCTACAAACTCAACGATCGGCGGAAATGCTTTAGGTTGCCACCAATCATACCACTCTTTTGATTTCTGAAGCTCAAATATAAAATCAAGTAATACGTCTTTCTGTAATAAAAACTTCATATTCACTATTAAGGTTTTATATTTTCCTTATTAATGAGAGTGAAAAACTATATAAAGTATAGAGGATTAAGATTTGAAATAGATTACGTTGAAATGCCTGACAACCACTCTATTCAGGTAAAATTCAAAATGGAACACGAAGCAGGCTTATTCTACGGCATTATTCCGACAGGTGATGAAGCCGTTTAGGGTTGTTCTTAAATCTTCTAATTTAGTCTCAAATAGATTCTATTCGACATCTAAAGAGTGGATTATGATAGACGCCAGAGGAACAATAGGAAAGAGGGCATATGAACCAAGAATAACTA